>BCSF01000022.1_pt1 | contig 65644 bp, 93 predicted proteins | sample 1016431 | NCBI WGS metagenome assembly BCSF01 (sample SAMD00045685;SAMD00045686;SAMD00045687;SAMD00045688;SAMD00045689;SAMD00045690;SAMD00045691;SAMD00045692;SAMD00045684;SAMD00045690;SAMD00045691;SAMD00045692;SAMD00045684;SAMD00045685;SAMD00045686;SAMD00045687;SAMD00045688;SAMD00045689, study... | reverse complement strand
TCATCATCATATTTACGCACTGCACGCATATATCTTGTTAATAGTTCCATATCAACTATTCTCTCTAATCTATGAAAAGACCACATTCTTTCAATAGTTTCATGTCTTTTATTTTTAGCTTGCAAACTTATATACACAGGATCTTTAGCATTTTTATTAGCCTCTTCCTTTAGTTTCATGTTAAAAATGTTTAAATCTTTGTCATTCATAGTTATATATTAGGTTACATCTAAACTAAGGTTGAGATTATTTATTTGGTTATATAGGTTATATATACCTAAAGGTATATATATATAACCTAATTTATAACCAAAAAATCTTATAAATCTGATCATTTTATATAACCTAAATATAACCAATATAACCTTTTCATATAACCTATTTAATTTCATCAAAACTTTTACTCTGATAACCTTTACCGCGCTCCCAATGTATTTTATCTGTATCACGTAGACGCTTTAATCGTTGTTTTATTGTATTTTCATCAATATCAGGTAATGCTCTAACAATATCAGAATGTTTAATCCATATAGATATTGGGTCCATGTCCATGCCGTTTGCCATAGATTCTTGCAGTTCTTTAATCTTTTCTTGCGTTTCTGTTAGCGCTTTGCTATCATCTACTATTAATTCTGTTCTCTCTGTATACTCTAATATGCCACTCGTCATGCCAGGATATTGCATAAGTTCCACTTCTTTGAATGCAAAATACATTGGTTTTATGTTTTTACCGTCTTTTACTAACGTTTGAGCAAATTCAACTATCATTTGATCGTTTTCATCTTTTCTTTTAACACTAAATTCAGCATCTACAGCAGCAGGTAACACAGAAGACCCTCTCGCGCGTCCTGATGACATATGTCCTGTATGATGTATAAGTGCTATACAGCAACCAAAGATGTTCTTCAGCGCATCCACGCGTTCAATAAAGAGGTTCATATCTTCTGTACTGTTTTCATTACCTGCACCAAAGTTACGTGCAAGCGTATCAATAACAATGAAACCTATGTCACCCATTTCATCTTGTACATCTGATATGTGTTCTATTAACTCTTGATGGTCCTTTTGATCTAAAAAACGTATGCCTCTATCAGATACAAATAATTCTGATTTAAATACATCATGACCATAAAACTGTTGCCATGCAGATATTCTTCTAGCAATACCACGTTGACCTTCACCTGCTAAATAAATGACCGGATGTTGTTCTGTATTGAAATTATGCCATTTGAGGCCTAAACTAACTGATAAAGCCATATCTACAGCTACAAATGATTTACCTGTTTTAGGAGCACCATAAATATCTATTACTGAGTCCTTTTCACATACATCTTCTATAATCCATTCAGGTTCTCTAATATCAGTAATAAGATCTTTTACACGACGTAAAGTCAAGCCCTTGCGGCTTGCTTTAATATAATTGTTATTTATATGATCATATAAGCCTTGTGAATCAAGCAATTGATTTGCGTATGCATCATACAAATCATCTTTTTCTTTAAAATTGTCTGGTATTTTTGCAATCTTTACATTGCATTTGTTCTTTATAAGATAGTCTGCTAGTTCTTGTGCAACTTTCTTTCCTGGCTCGTCGTTGTCAGGCCATATCGTGATGTTTCTTCCAAAAATAGGAGACCAATCAGAGCTATTCCAACCATTAACACCACCATGCCAACAGCAGCTAATTCCCTTGTATAACTTTTCACAGCCTTTTGCCGCCTTCTCACCTTCATTAATAATAATTTGTTCTTCATCGCTTCCTTCTGATAAATATATAGGCATTTTGCCTTCTGGCCTTTTTAATAACCAGCTTCCGTTTTCTAATGAAAAAGGCGCATACTTTTGTTTTATTTTATGACCTTCAGGAAATCGCATAACTACAAAGCGATCAGAATATTTACATGTAACAATCGCTTGTTTTGCTAAATCACGCATTTCAAACGGTGTAAACTTTTGGTATTTCTTTTTAGGTTTCATTGTATTGCTTGTAAATAATGACAAAATGTCATTTTTATCTTGACCTAAATATTCAATAAACCACAATAAACCGCCTCCTTCATTATGTTCAAATGTATGAAAGAGGCCGTTTTCTAGGTTTAAACACCAACTGCCATGCGTACCCCAACGCCATTCGGTGTCCGTTTTCTTAGTCGTAGGACCAAGTAAATGTTCACCGACGCGTGGAGCAATGGCAATGTAATCTATTTTTTCCATTTACAGCTTTTATATGCTGTTAAAATGGTAGATCGTTTTCTTTGATTTCCTTTTTATCTTCTGCAAAGTCAAAATCTGCAGTTTTATTTTCTACAGTTTCTTTAACTTCAACAGTTTCAAAAACAAAGTCTTCAGGTTTGTCTGTCCATTTAAGAAACTTAAACTCAGGTACAGTAAAACCACCAACTTTACCTTTTTCGCTTCTCGCTCCTGTATATTCAAGAGCTGCAACTTTGCCTATATTTTTATCTTTCTCTGACCAAAATAATCCTACAAGCTCGTTAAATCCTACACATTCTCCCCATGTAAAATTACGCCATATATATGGTCCTTTATCTGGTCCATCAGGAATATATATGCAAATACTAAAGGCTCTCCTATGATCATGTGTAGGTTGCTTATCAGCAACTCCTACCTTTTCATCGAATTTATAATGCCAATTACCATCATACATACCCCAACCAGTTTGTGCAGTCTCAGGATCAACAAATATATATTGTGGCTCAATAATATTTTCACCACTTTTCCAGCATTTGTCTGCATGACTATGCTTTATAAATAATGATTGTCCTTGACTGTTAAGTCCTAATAAATCCATGTCAACCTCCTTATGTAATGTTAATGGATTGTCGGCTGTGAATACTCACGCCACCTTCTGACAAGATCATATCTATTGTTAGATAAAAACTCATCAAAACTTTCTAGTTTCATATCATTATCGTATTTAAGTTCTATATCTTTAATATATTCAATAGCACAAAAATCGCCAAATGTTATGCATACAATATCTTCTTGACTCATAGATCATATTCTATACTTACCTTTTGCAATAAATACATCTAGAGTATCTAAAAAATCTTCAATTGTTGTAACAAACACCTTGTTCATATCATCATCGTAGGTGTCTGATAAAAAACGCAAAGGCAGAGCTACCCTTATAGGTCTTCTATTGTATTTAAAGACCAACAGAGGATATTTATTATTTTTTTGGGCAGCTCTGCAAACTTGATCCCACCATCCTTGTTTATACCAATTATCTGGATATTCTCCATATCTCTTACATTCAACGCAAAAATCAAAAAAATGTAAGTCGCATAAATCTTTTTCTTGATATTGTTCAAGATTACGTTTTATATGCGGTTGATCGTATTTATCTAAAAATTCATTTAAAAATTTAACGATCTCTCTTTCGAAACTAGCTCCCTTTGTTCTGCTGTTTACCATTTAGATTATCCTTAATAAGTTTTTCAACAACAAATATCATTTTTTGACCGTTATCTCTGCAATACTGCTTTAATAATTGATGGCTTTTATCGCTGATCCATACAGCTTTAAGTTCTTCATTAGTCATACTTTTTTATCCTTAGCGTTTTAGCTCTTACAGAGTGGGCATCTTTAGCTGGCATAATACGTTCAGGTTTAGCTTTGTAATTAATCATCGGCCATTTAACTACGTAATTATCAACTTCACCTATTTCATTGTCTTGTATAAGTTCTTTTAATGATTTCTCTGCATCATCTATTGATGCTTGTAAATCTTTTATAAGTTGCTTACCATTATTAATAGTGTTTATATAATCTTTTGCTTTATCAGGTAAACTTATAACTGTTGGCTGTGATTCTTTATATACAACATTAGCATCATTAGTTGTAACAGGTGGATAATAGTCTTTTTCTATGACTCTACGTTTAAAATCAATGCAGGCTTCTGATAACTTATTTCTAAATTCTTTAGTGTTTTCACCGTACATATATATTCTAAAATCTGTTGATTGCCATAAAACAATAACAATGGCCCAATTGTAAGGACCACATTCCATAAGTGATTTAGCTTGTACTACACCTCTCCAATCTTCAATATCATCTGTACCTGCATTTCTAGTGCATTTACATTCAATTACACCAGGTCCATCGATTACAAGAGACTCCTTCTCTGGCAATATAAGCCATTCATGCATATCAGACTTAAAATGTAAATTAGTAGCATGACCTGTGGCATCTAGTGAACCCATAAGTGGTAAATATTCGTGTTTAATGGGCTCTTCATGATCAGTCTTAACCCAATCAAGCCCGAGCATGCGACCTGCTTCTTCACATAATGGTGCTTCTAAAAGATCTCCCATACGTTGTAATAATAGCTGTTCGCTGTGCGGTATCTCACCTGCATCTGCTTTTATAGCAATATCTAATAGCTCGTTTTGTGTTTGATATGGACTGAGGCCCAAGATCACAGGCGTGCTTGAACATGTTGCTATGTTATAAGGTGTTTTTTTACCTACCATCTTTAATAAATAATTTAAACAACCATCTTCTCATAGGCGTATGCCAAGTTACTCTTACTTTATTTGGCTCTGCAAATTTAACAGTTTCTTTTCTGCCACTGGCATAATAAGTCTGTATACAATCTTCTTCCTTGTGGTTATCTTGAGTTTTATCCCATTGTGCATAGATGCAAGTCCATGTTTTATCCATGGACTCATCTATAAGATCTTTACGTCGTTCTTCTACTGTTTCAGAATATTGCATTAGTAAGCACCTTTGCTTAGTTCAACAGTTTCATATTGACATCTGTGACCATCACGAATCATACGCTTCGTTCTAGCTATAGCATCTTCTCTTTTTGGTGTAGACATGCAAACAACATAATCATCTTTAGTCTCACCTGTAAAAATTTTTACTATGTAAATTGTTTTCATAATAAATACCTCCTGGAGATATTAGATACCATAATTATATAAAAGTAAATAATTTTATTAATATTATTTAAGGTGTATTAAAGATAAAATAAGTAAGAGGTCGGAAATATTCCCCTTACTGTAATGATTAATTTCATACCTCCTTTTTTTCGGCCTCACCTAAAAAGGATTTAAACTTCGGTACGTTATTTAATGATTCCAAACACTTTTCAAAACTAGTATTTTCTACATTATCTATAAGATCTTTTTCTTTATACGTATGATATTTTTGATAACCTGTAAAAGGTTTGAATATGATTCTTTTTTGAGGTAAAAATACAAAAGCTAATATATCTATATGATAGCTCCTGTGCATCTCTGACATGTTTCTGTGATTTTCGAAAGGGAATATATAGTTACCCTTAACAGATTTATTACGTGTTTTAACTTGTACTTTATAAAGAGAATTATTGCCAAACTCTACAATTAAATCAGCAGGATGGCCTTCGCATGTTGGATAACAAAAGTTTGCGTATTCTTGTAAAAAGGCCAGAACTAATGATTCGCCGAATAGGCCAGTCCGTTTTGCGTGGTTTAGTTGCTCTTGGGTTTTTGTTGGCATTTTCTTAACTCCTCAGAGTTAAATAAAGCTCGTCTACCTACTTGCTTTGCATACCTACTATTTAACAACTCGTCTGCAGCTTTTTCCCATTCACCAAGTTCCATATAAGACTTAGTTTTACGGAAGCTATTAAATGTATTTATACCCATATTAAATACTAAATCAATAACTACATATTGTGCTTCTTGTGGAAATGTTTTCCACACAGGCCAAAATTTATTTAATTCTTCTATAACACGATCAATGTCATTAGAAAGAAGGTACAGTGCTTCTTCTTCACTGATGCCTACCCCGGATTGGTTTATATTACGTCCAACACCTATCGTTTCATATCCTGCTGAACATTTATATACGTGAAGCACCATACCTTCAAAATCAACTAAACGTTTGATTAATTCTTTTCTACCGAAACTTTCTGACATTATTTTCTATCTTTTTTACTTGATCCAAAATAAAAACTTATGACAGCCGTTGCAATACCTGTAATCGAACCGATAACAAGCATCACAATATCGTCAGAAGCATCTGGTTGAGGATAAAGTGTAACTAAACCTATATATCCAAAAAAACCTAACAGACATAAAACGCCTAAAAACTTAGGTGTCCAGTCGCTGCTAAACTTTTGTCGAGCATCTTGTACATCTTGTGTTTCAAGTCTATACACGTCAACTTCTAATTCTTTTAATCTAAGCTGAAACTCTTGTTCTGCTTTCTTAAGTTCAACCATTTGATCAGCAGTGATATGGTTTATTGCATGTTCAATCGTTTTTGGGTTGTTTTGTACACCTAATACTTTGCTTAGTATTTCACCAGCTTGACCTCCAAGAGGACCACCGACAGCAGCTCCTAATGTTGGAGCAAGTGTACCTAAAATTGACTTTAATTTTTTCATATTTGTGTAAAGATAAATCCTAAAAAAGTTAAAGCAATAGTACCAACACCACCAATGACTAAATTTCTTATAAAATTAATGTCATTATCTAGCTTATCTAATTGCTTAAAACATGTTTTCCAGCGTTCTGCACATTCAGTCTCATGCCTCATAAGTTCTGAATGTACAGTTGCAGCAGTTGGCTTAGACATTATTTCTTCCAGATGTCCTCAATATCTTCAATATGCATCCAACACAGGACACCTGTAACAATAACGTTAGCTATGACTAATATCTCAATCATCTTTTTCTTCCTCAGCATCTACGCTGTTTTTAAAATCAGCAATACGATAGTTCTTATCACGATTCAGCTTATTCCATTGGGCTTCTAGCTGCATCATATCTCTAGCAATCACATTTAACTCAGATGCAAGAGCTTTCTGGTCATCGTTTAACTCTGACTCTTTGTATTCTCTTTCATCTAAAGTGATAACTGTTCTATCTTCAGTTTTTACTTTTTCCTTACTCATATTATTCTCCTAGTTAAAATTTTATTATATATTAATTTGATTCCAATGTTTCTATTCTTGCTTCAAGTGCATCGTTTTTAGCTGAAAGTTCTTGTATTGCTTTAACCAAAGCAGGAACTAACTCGCCTTCTGCTAACCCTTGTATTCCATCAGGGTCTTGTTTCCATATTAATTGATTATCAGGCACTTCAGAATGATTATCTATAACTGCTTTAACTTCTTGAGCAATAAATCCATGCATAACACCTGTTAAATTAGGATGTAGTAATTCATCGGAATCTTCTTCATATCTTGGAGTATCATCAGGTACTTCGCCACAAGTTTTCCATTTGAAATTTCGTGGTCTTAAATCATTTATAAAAGACAAACCTACTTCAGAATCTACTATATCTTTTTTATATCTTTCATCAGATATAGAAGTCCAAGAATTACTTCCATGCGAAGCATATAAACCTGAGCCACCTGCGCCAAGAGTAGTTGTGTTTGTGCCATTAGCTGACATATTCATGCCAAATACATTTTCATTATTTGCATTACCTAATGTGCCACTAGGTCTTGCTAAATAACCAATCATAGTACAGTTTGACCCTGATGTTAGAGGATAGCTGCCTTGTCCTGTATTCATACCGATTAAAGTGTTGCCTGAGCCTGTGCAGTTATATCCTGCTGAATAACCTACTGCTACTGATCTAGTACCTATGCCTGTATAACCTGCATAATTTCCTACAACTACAGTGTCACCCCCTGTTGTAATACCATTACCTGCCCTAAAACCTACAGCGACATTGTGTGTTGCTGAAGTATTATTTGAAAGAGCATCATAACCAACTGCTACGTTATAACTTCCTGTATTATCATATAAAGAGTTAGTGCCAACACCTGTATTGTAAGACCCAGAAGCGTTAGTAGCTAAAGAGTTTGCACCTACTGCAACATTTTCTAACCCACCATTTACTGCACCTAAAGCAGCATATCCTATAGCTGTTTGATATCCTGCTGTTGTATTTGCATCTAAAGAATATGCACCATAAGCTGTATTATAGCTTCCTGTAGTATTAGCAGACATTGAAGCCTTACCCATTGCAGTATTTTGCGTGCCTGTGGTATTAGCATCTAAACACTCAACACCAACCGCGACATTGTTTGAAGCTGTGGTATTTAATCTTAGAGCATTTGTTCCAATCGCTATATTTTCATTTCCTGTTGTGTTAGAAAGTAACGATTCTTTACCAAAGGCACAGTTGCTATGTCCAGTAGTGTTTGCTCCTAATGATTCTGTCCCAAAAGCAGAATTGTTAGCACCTGTAGTATTGTTGCCTAAAGCATAGTAGCCAAAAGCATTAGTATTTGTTGCTGAAGTATTTGATGTTGCAGCAGAATGTCCAACTGCTGTGTTTTGTGTGCCTGAAAGTGAGCCATCATCAAGTGCATTTGCGCCAAGTCCTGTGTTTCTTGTACCTTGTGTTGTGCCATCTGATAAACCATCAATAGCACTTGCACCACCTGATATTGTTGAGAAACTTAAATTACCTGAACCATCAGTCACAAGAGCCTGTCCGTTTGAACCATCGCTGGTTGGGTAAGTTAAACCTGCTACTTCTAACCCTGTGCTGTTAAGCAGTTGTAATTTATCTGATTTGAGCCTAGCAGTGATTGTTTGGCTGCCTGCTTTGATGTTAGCAAACTCAAGCAAACCATCTTCACTTCCGTCTGAAGCATCTTGTATCTTGCTTGTAATCTTTGCGTAAACTACCTCTTGGTCAGCATCGTTCTCACCTTTAAACTTTAGTTGTCCTAAGTAATCTGCATCAGCAGGTGAACCTGAGTTTCTTTTTAAGGTTATAACTGGTGCTGCTGTGCTTGAATCTTCGGTTGTTGTAAACAACAACGAATCACCTGTTGTGGTGTTTGTAATGTTAGCAGTAGTAAAAGTAGGGGTAGCACCTACGGTTTCAATAAGATCTGAAGCCAATGCCTTTTTCAATGCACCATCAGTAGCATCATAGACTAGTAGGTGGTCTGCACCTACTGCGGACACTTCTGTTAACCCTGCAACAAACGATGCAGGTATGGTATTTACATCAGTTTGTGTAAAGGTCATGACCTCTAAAATTGCACCGTTTGATGGTGCGGTATCCATAGTTAAGGTTGTACCACTTACTGCGTAATCTGTTTTTTGTTGATAAACACCATCTAAAAATACCTGTGTATTGTTTTCATGAATTGGTGAAAGGCTTAAGGTAAAAGCTGTAGTGCTTCCGTTACAAGTAAATTGATCGTGATTAAGGTTATTACCTGAAACTGCCCCACTTACATGATATGCAACTACCTTGCGTGTATTAGCAGGTGCGACATCTAAGGTAAGCGTGGTTCCTGATAAAGTAAAATCTCCAGGGTTTTGATAAACACCTTCAATAAATACAATAAGATTATCTTCACTCGCTGGTGCTTGGCTCAGCGTAAATGCTGTTGTGGAATCATCGCCTGTGAATGTATCAACGCTTAGTGTAGATGTAACTTCAGTCTTTACATCTTCTAGTAAAGCCGCAACGACCCTTAGTTCTGCTTTATCTCCAGAACTAAACGCCCGTGCAGTTGTATTATCTTGCCCTCTAACAACAGTAAGTGTGTTGCTACTTCTTGCTGTAACCTTAACAATTTCTACATTAGTAGTATCGTCAAAAGTACAGTAAAAATGTTCTCCCGAACTTAATGATGGGAAAACAGATCCGTCAGTAACGGAAATGCTAGTAGCACTACTGTTTATCCCTGCGGCAAGAGTTGTTGCTGCGTTGTTGGTGAACTTAACAGCCATTAGCTAACTCCTTAAAAATTAACTAACTGTTACAGTCCAAGTAATTGTCATTGAGTCAGACGCACCCTTATTTACTACTGAAAAAACAGTTCTACATAACATAGTTCCGCCTGAAGAAGCATTTAAAATACCTGCTTCAGTCACAGCACCTGTACCCGTACCTGCACCAAATGTAGCTGTGTAAGTTACAACAGCAGCTGATACAGCAGTACTTGTTAACGCAACCCGGCCTAGTTGATTACCTAAAGCGGTATCACTGGCTGCAGCTGCAGTAGAACCACTACCAATAGCCATGTGAGACATAGCAGTTGCGGTAGCATCTTTCATTCTAGAAGCGACATAGCCTTTACCAGCGGTAACTACTAAGTTGTCAACTTCTTGAACAGTTTCTCCATTAAGAGCAATTTTTAACTTACCTGTAAGTTTTAAACCGTCGTTTATCATAAAATTTCTCCAATTAATTTAATACACTAGTGTTAAACGCTGAAGTGTTAAGAACACTGTTTGATCCAGAGACCAAGACCACGCTTATCGATTCTGTTATTGTAGCACTATCTGATAAAGATTTACCAAAACTATGTGCTAAAGTTTCTGAAATAGAAGTAGTATCTGTATGCACACTTCCAGGACCAGAAACCAAAACATCTGCTAGACTTAATGTTTCACTAAAAGATGTTGTAAATGAGTATGCAAGACTCTCTGTAACTGTAGGGGTGTCTGAAAAACTTGTGGTAAAAGCAAACGTAGGGGCACTATCACCGATGCTTACAATATTACCTTTACTGATGTTTACATCGGTTCTTAATTCATCCGAAGGACTTGCAGTATCATCAAGTGTGTAACTATCTGAAAAAGATCTTGAGAAGGTTGCAACACGACTAAACACTTCAGACATCACCACAGATTCAGCGGTTTGTGTTGTGATTGCACCCCCCATACCACTATGGTTTGTACAGTAGTAATGTAACGATGCAGGAGTAGATGCAGTAACTTGTATCTCTACGTACGCACCTGAGGATCCTGCAGTACCATTTACAGTTACATTTGTACTGTATACAGAACCACCACCATGACTGCCATTTGCTGTTTCTGAGAATCTAAGTGGGTGCCCGCTCACGCTTGAATCGGATATATCAAATCTGTATGTTTTACCTATATCCAATGTAAGTGCGGGGCTTACAACGCCATCAATGTAATATTTATTACCTGACCCATAAGAGTTTGTACCTGATGCTACAGTGACTGTATACGTAACAGTGCCACCTTCAGGAATAGCTTTACCTACATTTAATACATTTGACTCTGCAATGGTTGCAGTATCAGACTGCGGTAAATCAACACTAAATGTAGGACTATCAGAAACTGACAAAGTGTCACTTTTACTAGGCTCAACACTAAATACTTCTGAATCAGAAAGTGACAAAGTGTCACTTTTTGCTGGTTCTATACCTAATGCAGGAGCATCAGAAAGTGTACTACTATCATCAAACAACGTACTGAACGCAAGCGCTGGTGCATCACTGAGAGTTGGGGTATCACTAAATGCTCTAACAAAATCAACAACTTTACTTAAAGATTCAGAAATGCCTACTGTATCAGACTGGCTACTAGCAAAAGCAAGCGCCGTTTCTTCTGATATAGTAAGGGTTTCTGTCTTGGTTGTTTCAAAAGTTACAGCCGGAACATCTGTAAGTGAGATGGTAAGGGCACTTGGATGATTACCAATAAAGAAAAGGTTTTTAGTATCAGGGTCTAAGAATACATTTACAGCTGATAAATTTACGTACTGTAATGAACTTTGCAGCTCTGTATGTGTAACAACTGCTCGAAGATCTTGAAAGACGGATACGGGCTCAAGCGAGTCCGTATCAATAATGATTCTTAATTTACGATAATCAACTGTAAACTTGAAGGCCATTAATCGAAGTCATCGCGTACTTTAAACTTAATAAAGTCTTGCACGGTTTGAACATTAGTACTACCACCAGAGGTGATTGTTTGTTCAATTTCTCCTTCGAATGTGCCAGCAGTTGTCCATGTCCCTGATGGGAATGTTAGTGTACAAATCCCATTCGTAGCATCAGTGACTGTACAAGTAATTGTACTTAACACTGTGGTTTTACCTACTTCTCGAATTCTTAGTTTTACTACTGAATTCGCTAAACTAACAGGGGCCCAAGTAGTACTGTCTTCTGAATCAAGAGTTTTACCTGAAGCAGCAGTATTACTGTCTTTTAGTGTAAAACTAAGTTCAGGAAGTGTATCTCCTACGACTAATTTTATTGTATCTGAATATGCCATACTTACCTCATTATAACTGATTATATAAAGGGAGAATACTATCGAAATCAAAATCTCCAGTTGCTACGTCCCAAGCCCTTTCAACTGTGGGTCCTAGTGGTCCGACCCAGAAAGGATCGCCAAAGCGTTTATTTTCCATAAACAATGGCATAGCTAAACCAAACGGACCTAAAACTCCAGCTCTATCTATTATTTCAAAATTATATTCACCCCAATCCATATCGACTGAACGCCTATAATTTTTATCGTCTGGACTTATCCCCGGTAAAACCCAAGCTAAGCCCACCTTAAATCTTTCGCGTAAATCTAATCCTAACATGGTCAATGGTAAAAGTGTCATAGCACCTAGAAGAAAAGGTACAGAGGCAGCAGGAAACCCTTCTTCGTTATATCTGTTTTTACTTTCCCTCCAAAGACCTCCAATAATGTTTTTACCATAAGCGTAGAAGAATGATTTTAACTGCCACACTAATGCCCATCTAGGGTCTGAAGCCCATACAGGTCTTTCTGCTGCATTAGGTCTTACAATAGATTCATCTACAAATTGGAATATTCCTAATCTAATTTTTTCTCCTACTGCGCCTTCAAATGTTTGGTTATTAGCAACCCATTGATCTACCTCTTGCCAAGTAATATTACCTAACTCTCTTAAATATCGCTGTGAAGTTTCATTGCCTTCTTTAGCTAATTTACCATGATGTAATACAAACCTACGGCCCATACCAGAAGCAACAATACGAGTAAATCTTGTAAACCAATCAAGACCTATAACTTTAAAAAACCCTTCACTTACTTTTTTAGATTTAGGGTCTAAAAAGTCTAACTCACCCGCGTTAACATACATAGTGCTGATTGCATCCGATACGGTTGCGCCTACTTCTTTAGCAAAATCTGCAGCTTCTTGTGGGTTTTTAAAATAATTTGCTATCTCCTTTCCAAAGTTAGCGAAGTTAGATTTTGAGAATTCTTTTGACCTAAGTATTGGACCAGCTAAATCAGGAGCAGAAGCGAACACAGCGAAAGATAACAATGTTAAAACATTAAGAGTAACACCTACGTTGTTAACACCTTTTAGTAAAGACCCCATTTCTGGATTAACTTTTCCTAACATCGCAAGTACGGCGTCTTCTGCATGTTTTTGTTTATTTTTAGGCAACTCTTTAATTAATTCATTTAATTTAAGTGCTCCACCTCTTTTATTTAGTTCGCTTTTCTTAATTGTGTTTTGGATATATTTTCTTACTGCAACTTCAGGATCATTTAACAAAGAATCACCCTGTTCATTTAAAATCCCACGCATGACTGAAGTTGGGACATTTGCAAAAGCTTCTTGTCTAGATCTTGCAATACCAATAGAAAATTTTTGCAGTGGGTTTTGCGCAGCTATATCAACTTCTGTTTTGCCTGGGTCTGCAATAATCTCATCTATAAGTTGAGTTGCTTCTTTTTCATCATAAGTAAACTCAACCTCAACAGCTTTTCCTCTTCTAATTACTGTTTTCTTAAACGTTTTACCTTCGTTATATTCAACAATTGCTTTTATAAGTGCTGCTCTAATGTCTGGGCTGTTTTCTAAAGCAGGTAGATTTATTGATCTAGGAAAGAAGTTTGGAATTTTTTGTATATTTAATCTGTCTCCAAAACTTTCATTATCAAACATTTCAGAAAAAACTTGTCTAACTGCTCTAGCTTCTGGTGAGATTTCATCATCTGTTAAAAAGTTATTCTCTGCCTCAAGAAATATTTTTTTAGACTCTGGTGTGATCCTACCATCTACCACAGCTTTAACAATCCCTTTTTCTCGTGCTCTAGCTATAAGACCTTGGTCTTTTATGTTTGCAGCTTTTTCTACTTCAGATACATAACGGTTAACCTTTGATATCTTCTCTGCTAGGAAGCCAATTTCCCCTTCTGCTTGAGATTGTTTTAAGAAGAAGTTTGCAAGGGCCACTCCTGGAGGTCCAAAAGACCTTAACAGATTGTCAGCAGGAGCTAAAATTTTTGTGGTATAAGTTGAGAACTTATCTGTATCCCCCTCTAAAATAGTCTCTGCTTCATTTGCAATATCAAAAAATACTTTTTTCTTGCCTACTGTTTCTGCTGCTTTTGGTATGTCGTCTTCGACCATACTTTTTATAATTGCTTCTCCTTGATTGGATATATTTCGTTTTCTAGTATTTAGAACTTTGTTTTTATATCCACCTACAGTTTCTTGTACATAATCACTAAATGCAGGGTTGACTGTAAACCTTTGTGCTAGCTGTTTGAATTTATTAAATACAAGGCGAAGTTTATTAGCAATTTGTTTAAAGATACTTTCAGTACCATTGGTTGCTTTTCTTGTTGCATCTAATAAATACACTGCTGTTTGATCTGCAAACCATTCTTCAAAAGCTGCATGATAATTATCATCTTGATATTGAGAAACATCGGTATTAGCTCTAATACCATCAAAAGCAGCTTTTAGTTTTGCATAATTGTTACTACGAGGATTGATGCTTCTTGCTAACTCTTGTTCAAATACAGAGTGACCTAACTCATGAGCTAGAGCTACCATAGCTAAGCCTTTTTGTTCTTCTGTTGGGTTTTGAGGTAAGTTTAAAATAATAAAGTCTTTGTCATAGTATTTTAAAATACGACCCCCAAGAGGGCGGGTTTGACCATTAGCATCAGGTTCTCTTCCTAATACAACTTGTTGTTGTTTTTTAACGTCCTTAACAATTCTAGTGCTTCTAATCCTTGAAAGATCAAAACCCTCGTCTGCTGTTATAATTTGTATATCTCGATCAAGTTTAAAATCTTTTTTAATAGTAGATAAGATGTTGTTTAGGAATGCTTTGTTTCCTATACGTTGTTCTATAACTTTAGAAAAACTTTGTTTAAAAGGTTGGAACTTTTCATCTCTAGGATTAAATAATGGATTAAAGGTGTCAGAAAACTTTTTACCTTTACCTACGCCCCTTTCTATATCAGCTCTAATTCCTGGTAAGTCAGTTGAATCAAGAAGAACAGTTTGAGTTTGTTGATCTATGTTTCTTTGTACTCTATCTAAGATTTCAAAATCTTGTTGGATTTTTTGAGAAAGTTCTTTAATTTGAGGTGAAAGATTCTCAGCTTGATTAACAGCATCTGCAGCTGTTTCCCCCCTTTCTTTCGCATCTCGAACATACTCTCTCATTTGAATTCCGGCAAGACTTTCTAACCTAGCCTGGTTTGCAGTTATTCTTCTTCGTAAATTAAGAGCTATTTCCCTTTGTCTAACTTGTTCTGGCTTTAAGTTAAGCGGTACTTCTACTTGTGCCCCCGTTTCTCCCCCACCACCTTGTTCTTGGGTGCCCGCTGTTTGTGGACCGAAGTCATCAGTATCAAATCCGGGGTCACGTCCAAGGCCCCCCAGTTGTGTAGGAGACATCTCTCTTTGTCTAGCCTGTTCTGCAAAAGCTTCTCTACCGCTCTGCCCTTCTGTCGCAAGCAGGAAATTAACTCGGTTTCTATCTTTTTGTGCTTCTTGCAATTCTTGATCAAGTTCTTGTCGAGCCGCTGAATCAGTTTCTTCCTCAAGAGCCGCTTCTAATCTGGGTATTCGCTCTTCTAATTCTATTTGAGCTGCCCTCAACCCCTGTAGGGTTTGTTCTCTTTGTTCAAGAGTACGGGGCCTAGACTCAGTTTGAACAGTTTGTGGTGTACCCTCAAACTCTCTAATACCTGCAAGATCCGCTGCAGTATATGATACACCTCCAGAAGTATATACAATCGCTTGTTGTTCATCTTGTGAGGTAAGTTCTGTTATGGGTTTACCATTCCAAAACAACTGATATCCCTCCATAAGTAAACTACTTACAGCTGTGCTGTAACCAAGCAAAGCAGTTTCTTCACCCCCCTGTGCCATAGCACCTTGGGCTTGTGTTCTGTTATTCCATTCACGACCAAAGTTAGTTAGTCGTGGCATATTGATACGTTCGGCATCTGTTTGTGGTTTGTTTAAGTCTACTTGTTCTGGAGTAAGAACAGTCCAATCAATTTGTTTTCTATTAAATTTTTCTTGGGTCCTATCTGCTTTGATTGAGGCTTCAACCCAACGTGCAACTTCATTTGCAGGAGCTTCGACCATCCCCACACTAGGTAGTCTATATTTTAAAATACCATATTGTGGGGTGCCATCCGCAGCAGTGCCTATTTGTTTAAGTCCAAAAACAGATAAAGAATCTTCTTCTTGAAGCTCATTAAATTTTTTTAAAAAAGAAGTGGTAAACGCGTCTTGTTCAATCAAGCGTTCCATCTCTTTATGAGGTGCAAAAGCCGTTAAGTTATCCAACGCTTTTTCTTTCTGTTCTTGATACTGTCTTTGGTCTTTTTCTTTTGTTATAACACTAAGAGAACGCAGCCCTTTCCAAGGATTACCACTCTGACTTAATATAGGAGCAGCCTCACTACCAAGTTGATCACCTGTTACAATTTGTGGTTCTAATTCAGAAAAACTTTCTGCTTGAGAAGAACGTCCAATATCTTCAGTAAACTCTCCGTCATCATCAAGTGTTGCTTGAGCATTACCTTCTAACCCAAACTGCTGTGCAATTTCATCTGCAATCTCAATATTTGCAGTTCTTGGGCCAAGTATTTCACTTCTCTCTCTAAGGTGTTGACCTATTTCTTTATGAGATACTTCATAGTTTGCAGAGCCAAAAAGTTCTGACGTACCAAAGAGGCTGTTTGCTTTTGTAACAACAGCATCTAAATCATTCTCATTTGTTTGTTGATACCAAACTACATTGTTTTGTTTATCTCTAACTTCTACTACAAGATTATCTCCAGGTTTACGCTTGTGTACGTAACCTAGATTTCTTGCTAAAAAAGAATCTAGTTTGGTAGTGTTATAAGAATCGCTTTCAACTAAACGTCTGAAGGAAGCTGCTTTGTTTGGGTCTGAAGTAATAAAGATACCTAGTCCCTCTACATCTACAATATTTCGTGGGTCTCCTTTTGCTACTTCATTTATCTTAGTATTAATAGGTGAAGCTTCTTGTAGATCAACTTGATTTCTACTGTTTTCATCAATCCAAACACTATCTTTTTTATTAGTTGGATCAATAGTTGCATCTAGTTGACCTTCTAGCCAAGATAGAGGTTCAGGGAAAACAGTTTCTATATCACGTTCCCCATCAATAAAAGCTTGTTGTAGTTCTATATCAGATTCAATATCTTGTTCGTATTGATTTTTTAAAAACTCCCGTGCTTTACCAAACACCCCCTCAGTTGGATTAGCAATTCTGTTAACACCAGAAGCTACGGTTGAACCAATACCACCAATACCAACACCACCGAAAAAACCAGAGAACAATGCTTGTGCTCTATCTAACTTTGCTTGTGATTGTTTGTACTCATCGTCAATTGCAAAACGTTGTTGGATACTAATTTCTTCTTGTAAAGTTTCAGTCACTCCTTCAACAGCACCTGTTTTTAACGCACCACTTACAAGGATATCCCTTGCTAAACTTCTATTTGCAGCGCCCCCTTTTCTTGTAGCCATACCATACAAACCTCTTGCAACGATAGCCTCACTACCAACACCGATAGCTGTAAACGGTACACCAATCCCTAAAGATTGGAATGCTTGTAATGGATCTGTCATACCTTGCTCAGCAAAAATACCAAAAGCAGTACCCGCACCTTGTGGGAACTCTTGAGCTGCTGCACCAGAAATAGCACCAAGTTTACTTAAACTAGCAACTTTCTTCTTTCGATACTCTCTTTGTAAAATACCAAAAGCGCCATTAATTACGTTAGTCTCATCGGTAGTCAAAGCATATGGTAGATTTTTCTTACCTTGTTTTTTTGCAGCTTCATTTGCCATAAATTTATTTACAGCATCTTTTACTAATTTTTTCTTTGCAACACTTGCAGTTAAACCACCTGCAATAGCAGCACCGGTTATAGGAGCTGTAGCACCTGCTATTGCACCAACACCAGCACCTACCATAGCTGCGGTAATACTTGCGAAAGCAGAAGGAGCGAACTGTCCTGTAGCACTGAATACTTGATTAACAAACCCACCAAAAGTAGGTTCATCTAAAAACTGTTCAAAGTCTTCAACTGAAGCTAGTATTTGAGAAGATGCAATCTGTGATTGATTACCTTCAAGTATCGCGTCTTCTTTTGCTTGTTCATCCCCTGCAATACTTGCAGCAATACCGCGAAAATAATTTACGTTTGCTCCTAAGTTTTGTGCACCTGCTGCCATGCCCAACTTAAAAACTTCAATTGGATCTTCAGTAGCATAATCAAAAAAACTACCACGCTCTTGAGCCTCTTGGATCTTATCACCTAAAGGTTTTGCCGCTGGCTTCTTTTGATTATTTACAAACAAAGAAATAGCTGCATCAGGGTCTGTAGTTCTAGGGTCTGATGTTTTACCTGATATAGTTCTGGCTTGTTCTAATAAATTAGAGTTATATTCTTTTGCTGCATCTGGGGTTTCAAAACGCACCATAGCAGAAATAAGTTGTTCTCTAATTCCTGGGTCTCCTAAATCTATCTCAGCATCTGAAGAGATACCCACATTACGAGCCACAAAATTAATATAATTATCTGTAGGATTATTATCGCTAGGAGGTGCGAATCGAGTTATAGCACCACGAATTGTATTAATATTATGACGCACGCCATAGTTTTCTAGAACTTTATCAGCGGCTCTTAAGCCATATAAAGGGTTTTCAAATTGAGCATAACCACCATCATCAGCGCCGGTTTGTCCTACCCAATTATTGTTTGTGTTAAATCGAACGTTTAACCAGTTGTTATTTTTGTATCCAGTTTGTTGCGACACATTAACCTTTCTTCTTCTCTTTAGCTTGAGGGTTTAGATCAGGAATTTCTAAAGCTCCATTCTCTTGTTCTAATAATCTAGTTATCACACCAAATTGATTTATTAGCTCAGCAGGGAATACACTATATTCGGTTTCTTCCCCTGGAGCTACACTATTTACAAACACAACCTCAACTTTTTGACCATCAGCGTTTCTTCTTACACGCAGATTGTCAAAAATACCAACAGAAGGATCTATAGTATTTCTAGCTATTATGTCACCAAACCAATCTTTTAGATTGCCAGAGTCTTGCCCTAAAATAAATAACGATTGACCTATAATTTGTTTAGCTTCAGCTATAGCTCTAGGTCTATCTTCAGGTAGTAACCTACCAGTGTTTGTAAGAAAAAGACTAAAAAACTTTCGCAGTTCTATCTTTGTTTTTGGATTAAGTTTTTTAATGTAGTTCCCTGACTTGTCATCTACAAAAGACTTTCTTAGGTCATCCGCAGCCGATCTAATTGGTTCAAAAAATTCAGTTTGTAAAGCAGTACCTAAGGTTGCGTAAGAACTTTGAATAGCCGCTTGATCTCTTTGTATGCCAGAAACACCACTCGCTGTTAGTTGAGGGTCACCACGTAGGAATGTATTTGTTAAAGAATTATATACATTTAATTTATCAGTAATAGAACCACTAGGGCCATTAACTGCAAAAGCAATTAAAGCTGCAGCTTTTAATCCGTCTACTTGTGATATCTTTCCTTGTTCTACAGCTTGTCCTAATTCGTTTGCTGAATTTATATTTTGATCTTTTAAAAGATTTTGTATTTTTGTGTAATCCTCTTCAGGTAGTTTTTCTAAGACGGATTGATTGTCAGTGAACCACTGTCTTGCGTCTTCAATATTATCTGGCAAAGCAGGAATAGTTTCTATTTGTGATGGTGGTTCTGTTGTTGTACCCGGTTGTGCAAGAAGTTTAGCTCTTTCTTCTTCAAGTTCTTGTTTTTTACCCGGAGAAATAACATCATCTGATAATTTTAATTGTGCATCAATAACTCTAACTCGGTTAGTAATTTTTGCTTGTTCTTCACTTTTAATTTTACTTTCAGCTTCTTCATTCATATTGATGAAGTTTGCATATTTATTTATAGAAGTTTGTTGTCTATTTTTTATACCTTGGTCTCTTTGTTTTTTAAGAGAATTTAATCTTGCTTCTTGTTTTTTATTACGGTTAGGTATTGCCTCTAAAGTATTAATTTGGTCTAAAGTAGACTGTAAAGTTCCAGGACCTGTATTTGTAAACTCTCGTAAAAAAGCTTCCCTTGGATTGTAAGCAACACCCTTTACTTTCGTAGGTATCAGGTTTGCCATCTCTTCTAGTTCTTTTTTTGAATAAACAACACCCGGTTTTATCATATTTAAAAATCTTGCAGAAGCAGAACCAGAAGTATCTACTTGACCTTCCGGAGTATCTTCTTTGAAAAACTGACCTTCTTTAGCTCTTTGTCTTTGAGCAATACTCTCAGGCCCAAACTCAACCTCTCTTCCGGAAGGCTCAGAGTCAATTGCTGCTTTTTCTTCTGAGGAACGGTTTTCATTTAATACTGAATTTACTTGTCCTGCAATCTCTGTAAAAGACTCCGGAGCTAAATTCCCAGAAGTATCTCCCATAGCCTGCGTAAGAGACTGTTCAATAGCAGAACCAATAGCTGCGCCTCTAAGGCCCCCTTTTTGGATTAAATTTCTTGCTTGTGCTTCATAGAAATTTTTTAAATCTTCTTTAGAAAACTGGAGTGGTTTGTCATCTGGATCTTCACTTCTTCTTTCTGTAAGAGGAACAATTTTTCCATTACGCTTTCTAACATTAAAAACGAAAGTACCATTCTCTGTTTGTGTTGGCCCAAGAATAATTCCTTTTTCTACATCACCAAACTTATTCCTAAAATTATTTGCAACAGTAGAGGTATTCATAAAGTCAACATACTGCCCCCCAATATTAGCATCATGTAATTTTTCCATACCCCCCGGAAGTAAGTTACCATTTGCGTCAAAAATACCTTCTTGATTCATAAGAGAAGAAATTGTATCCGACATAGCGAGCTCGTCATTACTTCTTTTTAGCGTACGAGTCTGCTCTCGTTGGTAAGCCGCTGAATCAGCAGCCCCAATTTGGTTTGTGTAGTAATTTAAAAATTGTCCGAATTTACTTGCCATAATTATATTGCGAAAGCCATGATTGCTGCACTAGCTAGTCCACTTCCTAATCCTATCATATTTGATTTATGCTGTGCTTTTGCATTTTTATAAGCAGCAGCTCTATTTGCTGCCATAGAAGAAGCCTCTCCCAAACCTTGCAACGCACTTCTGTTAACACCTTGTCCAATATTAATTAAATCAGCAAGAGTTCTTTGGTTGATTTCTCTTTGTTGAATAAGAGCATTATTAGACACACCAGCAAGGTTAAGTTGTCCACCCCTTTGTAAAGCTCGTAATTGTTCTTGTCTTTGAGCTTCACTTAAACCTGCGCCACCATATCTTTCAATATTTCTTTGTTGTACTTGGCTAGCAATTTGATTTTGTTTAAGGGCATCTTCTCTTGCTTGTTCTGTTAAAGAAGTATCATCTTTAGCAGAGATAAGCCTTTCTTCAAAGTCACGGAAATCTGCTAAGTAGTTCTCGTAGTCTTGCCGACTAATATCAGCATAAACTTTTTCAGGATCTTTTACTTCAGGAAGATTACTGACGCTCCTTGTTTGTGGCATTTGCCCTATTCTTGGTTCAGCCATTACATACCACTCCCTTTATTTGAATCATCCTGTTGTTGGCCCCCAGGAGTATAAGGTCTAAAGAATCTATTAAAGAACCCAGCATCAGTATCAAGCTGTGTGTTGTCTGTCTCATAAGTAGACAAGTTTTTTCTACCCTGTGCAAGCAAGGCGCCTCCCATTTGTTCAGCAGCATTGAATTTAGCTTGCCTTACCATTTGTTTAGCACGCGCTGCTTCTAATTGTTTTGTGCTTTGAATCTTTGCAGCTTTAGCTAAACCAGATTGAGCATCAGCAGCTTGACCTCTTGCAGTCCCTAAGACCCCAATTTGTCTTTCTCTTTGTGCAGCTAATGCTTGTCCTGATCCCTGCAACTGTTGTGATGCAGCAGCAGAAGCTAAATCAGCAGCTTGATCTATAGAACGTGTTCCTGCTAAGGTTGGAGTAGCACTTAAAGCCTGCATAGTATCTGCTTGGGCTCTGCCACGCCCTAAACTACCAAGGTCTTCCTTTTCAGAAAGATCTCGCATTTCTCGTAATAACGGACCGTAAGTCTGATCAAAGTATTGTTTTTCAGCCTGACTTACAGCAGCAGAAGTTTTTTCTTGTTCAGAAGCTTGGTATTCTTGTTTTTTTGGTTTTGAACTCATAATTCTCTTTTATAAACATAACTTGTTAATTCAAATCCGTGCTTCCGTGCAATTCTTTCCCATCCTGGGCGACTTGTGTGAAACTCTAAGGTCTTCACATTTTTTTCTAGGGCTATTTTATCTAAGAAAGTAAACCCTACGTCTCTATAATTATACTCTGGTTTTTGATAACTTGCCCAGATAAATAGCGTAGGTTCGCCGCCTGGGTCTGAAATTAACGAACAGATAATAAAACCAACATACTTATCAGCTTCATAAAACATGTACAAAGTTGCATGTTTATTACGTAATGCTAAGTATATATCTGCTGGTATCCAGTCAGAGTAACTCTTCTTTCTTATAACATGTAAATCAGATTCGATTCTTTCATAAGCATATCGAATCTCATCTACAGGTATTTCTTCAATTGAGACCCCATTAATAGTCGATCTCTGAACCATATCTCTTATACCTCTTACGCGGAGACAATCCTGTTCCTCGGTATTTAACTAATCTACGTACCCCTAAATCTCCGGCACGTGCTCTTTGTTCTGCTTGTGTTACTTCTTGATTAAATAAACTTAAGTAATCTCCAGCAGCTTGTGGATCAGACCAGTCCCTTCTTGGGATTCTAAGTAGTCTGTACAAAGCGCCATAAATGATCCCATCTCTGTAATCGTTTGAAAAATCAGTGCTGATGTTGTTTGAAGTTCTACTTGGTTTTAACGCAACACTAAGCAGTAAACCATTGGTTATGGTTGATCCAGGAACCGGCACAACCCAAAAGGTATCCGGACTTTTTTGTAAGTAAACCTGTGGTAATGCAGTTTTGTTTCTCCAATCAGGATAATTTAATTCTAAACTTCTTGGACTTGTTGGATCTAAATCATCACCATCATAAGTCATCCAAAGTATTTGATGTACATCCGTTCCTGTTGGTTGATCAAACTCATACTCATAAACACCACTTATAGTAGTAATAGGGTCTAAGTCATAAACGTATGCTTTTGATCTTTCACAGAGTTCAATGGTTGCTGATCTTAAATTAGATTCAATTAAAGTATCAGGACAGTTAGGTACGTAAGGTAGAACCTCTTTTACTAATGAACTAAAACTTGCCATATTACGCTCCTACCTGTGGGGCTACTGTAGGCCCTGCATTTCTATCTGCATTTGGATCTAAGAAGGCTTCTGCGGATCCACCAGCACCTAAGCTATTTAAAAACAGTTGATAATGTGATCCTGCTCTTTGTTGATTACCTGCATACTCTGCATCTTTTAAATAAGACCGATACAAAACAAAATTTAAAATAGCATTCCCGTAAGTATCTTCAATATCTATAGTGCTTGATACAGCAGATAAATTAGTTGGTAATTTAGAATATATTAATTCTACATATGCACTAGAACCAGATTTAACTCCAGGATATACATAAAACTTTTTAGGGTCATCACCATCAAATATATAGTTTTTAATTACAGAGCCATGGGCTGATGCGCCTGTAACTGTAGGGTCATGCCAATCCGGTTCAATAGAATTTAATAAATCTTCTTCTACAATCCGTATTGATTTACTCCCTGTAGCATCAGCTGCAGAGCCTGACATATTACGAGTTATTTTAATAAGACGAAGTCCGCCGGAAGGCAACGTTTGTTCCGTTCCAGCTGCTAACAAAACATTTGCATGAGTTGCTGTGGCTTCAGGTTTTATGTTGACTATTTCTCTTTGACCGTCGTTTATATAGTCCAAAAGTTCTGCGTCAGTCCAACGAACACCAGAGCTATCTTGTAATACATACCTAGCCCTATCAATTATGTTGGTGCCCGTAAGTGTTCCCATTATTTACTTTTCTTAGTTGTTGTCTTTTTCTTGACTACTTTTTTAGTTGTAGGTTTTACTTCTTCCTTGACTTCAACCTCTATTTTATTAATAGGTTCGCTTGGCCTTTTTTCTTTGATGGTTTCTACGCGTCTACAACCTTCTTGTAAACAAACCAAACCAAGGTCTTCACCTACTTCTTTTGGCACACCAGCTTGTAGTCTAATACCAGCGCCCCAAGTTGTTGAGATATATTTATCCTCATCTGAAACTATTAACATTTTTACTCCTATAAAAAAGTTGGGTGGTTCGATATTGAACCACCCAAGGATACATACTTAGTATGCAACATCCAATCTAATGACACCGAAGTCTTCAACGCTACCGTTGTAGTCGCTGTTGTACTTAGGTTTCTTAAGACCGAAGATCTTACCAATAGAGATACCATTTTGGTTCCCGTAGTCGAAGGTGTCTTCAACAATTTCAGGAAGTCCGATATCAGCCATAGCAAGGGCTTGTGCTCCACAGAATAAGCAAGCAGAACCGTTAACGTCAGCGTTAGCGCCCCACTTATATCCAGCAGAACCGGCATTTGAAGATGATCCAGAAGTTGCGTTAGCAGTGTTAAACACGTGTCTGAACTCATGAACCATTACTCCATCAACCATTAAGCTTGAAGAACCAGCAAACAAGCTTGATTGTGGTCCTCTAATTCCAGCATTCCTAACGTTAGCTAAGAAGTCTGAATCAAGTTTAAGGTCAGCCATTACTTGAGGTGATACAAACAAGTGGTATACCTCATCTCCGCCTGCTCCTCTAACGCCTCTGATGTAGTTATCTTTAGCGTAAGCTTTTAGAGCAACGATACATTCATAAGTAATTGTATCTGCAGCTGCAACAGCAGTTACATCACCAGCTACAAGTTTACTAGTTGCATCCCATCTTCTATGTCTGTTAGAAGTTGGTGCGGTTACATCACTACCAAAAGTAAGGTCACCAAGGTTCTGTCCTGAATTTAGAACAGATCTTAATGCACCACTATTTTTTAGTGTGTAGTTAATACCAGAAAGCGTTAAAAACGCTAATTGGTCGATACGATCAGCCATTGCATACGCAAGAGCGTCTCTTGAGTGCTCACGGAAATTTACAACTGATTTTTGATCAGCTAATCTACCAGCTAGTCTATTAGCAAATCTCAATTGATCAAGTTGTACAACGATGTCGTAGGCTCTTAAAGTCTCTTCATTACCTTCGAGAGTGTTGTCCCCAACAATACCGTCACCAGTCATGTCGGCAAGAAGTGTTAAAACAGCTCTTGCTCCCTTTTCTGATTGGGTAAGCTCAGATATTCTCTGAACCATAGCGTTAGGTCCGCTACCCGCGAATTGGTTAATGAAGGACATGTTCCTAGCAACACGCCAAAAATCACGCGACCAGATAGTAAGCTGTTCACTGGTCAGTGATGAAAAGTTTGTGTTAGCCATTGTGGCGTCCTCCAAAAAGTTAAAAGTTAAACTAACCAGTCGCTTTTCTGGGCCGACTATTTACCCGTATACCCTTTATCGTTGGGAAACGCTTTCGTGTTTAGGGCACGACCCCAGTCAGATTTACGCCATGACAGGCGAAAACGTTGTTTTAGCAGAACGACCTGCGCTAAATATCGTATTAGCGGACGAACTCTTATATGTTATACCAACTACATACCAAAGTCACCACGCATTCTTCGCAAAGTTTCCTCTGGTAATGCGCTAAACTCGTCGTCGGATAACGTATTTAAATCTATTTTCTTGTCACCTTTAGCAGACTCACCCTTCATAGCAGGTGGTTGAGAGTCAGCAGCTTCTAACTTTTTGTTAATGTTTGCTACTTTCTTTTTCTCAACTACTTTATCGTCTACTTTTTGTGTTGGTTGTTCAGGTTCAGTTGTAGGATTTAACAATTCAGGTTTTTTAGCTGCTAAAGTGTAATTAGTAGCTTTTTCTAGAGCATCTGAACCAGAAAAACCCTGCACCATAAACGCATCACGCAAATCTAAGACTTCTTGAGTCAAATCTGCATCAAAACTAGCACTATTTTCATCTAAAATAGGATATTGCGCTTGAATTTCGTTTGCTTTTGATTGTAAAGCAGTCATTTCTTGGCTTTGTTGCACTGTTTGACCCATTTTTTGTTGTACTTCGAACATAAACTGGTCTTTTTCAGCGTTTCTTATCTCATTTCTAAGCTCTACAGCCTTTTCTGCCTCTCCATTAAGTACTAACTCTTGGTATTCTGCTTCTTTTTCAGCAAAATTGTACTCTGGAGCATCTTTTGCAGCTTCTTCTTTAGCTTGTTTAGCCTCATCTAGTTGTTTTTGTAAAGCTTTTTGTTTTGCAAGCACTTCATCAAGCCTAGATTTAGGCACCATAGGAGCTTTTGTCTCTTCTACTTCTTCGGTAACGACTTGATCGCTGTTTTCAGCTGGTTGAAGATCTGGTTGTGCATCTCCTTCGCTGTTTTCATCCACGCCTTCTTCACTAGAAGCTTCTGGCTCTGGAGTTGTTTCTGTTTCTTCTTCTGTGTCAGCCTCTTCTTCAACAACCTCTTCTGTTGTAGGGGCGTCAGCCTCTTCCGTGACTTCTTCATCTTGAGATCCCTCCTCTGTTTCTTCTTCCTCTACAGTTTCAAAGTTAAGGTCTACTTCAAACTTAGTATCCTCTTCCTTGAGTGGTTCACCGCCCGGCATTGCCTCCATCACGATGTCATTGGTTTCTTCTTTCTTCGCCATATTAATTACCTCCTTGGTTTGGTTTCATGGCAGCTGAAGCTAATTTAGCAGCAGCTTGAGTTTCTGTTTGACCTTTCCTCATGTCATTTGTCATAGAAGAAAGTCTTTCACGTAAATCTAATTCTTCACGCTTCATTTGAAGTTTGCTTTGCAGTTCGGCTACTTTCATTTGTGGTTCAGTAGCTTCGCCTTGTGCTTTAGCCATACTTAATTGTGTAGAAGCTTGTAAGTTTTGTACTTCAGCTTCTAGTTTTGCAATCTCAAGTTGAGTTTGACGTATTGCAGCTTCAGCCTGGAACTGTTGTAGTTGTACTTGTTCTGGAGTTGGAGGTGCTGTACCTTCAATTTGTCTAATTCTATCTGCCACCATAGCTTTCTTAGCTAAGTGTGAGTATTCAACAATTAGATCATTTGGAACAGGTACACCTACTTTCCTTAACTCTATTGCTTCTGCAAACTGTACTTCGTCGAAGTTATCTCTTGCAGGAGCGTCATTAATAACCACATCATATTCACCAAGAGTTAAATCATTTACAATCCTACCCTCTGGAGTCATTTGGTTTACAACCATTGGAACTCTTTGTTTGTACGGATCAGTCTCATCCGTAATTTGTATGATACGTTCTTCTGTGTAATAACTTTGTACTAAATTTAAAATTTTCTCTGCTAAATAATGCCTTGTCTTTTTCAAGTTATCTAAAGGCACTTGAATCATTAACACCCCACGATTCTGTTTTGCTTGAATTGCAATACCAGAAACTTCAGGGCTATCTGTCCCCAACATAGCATCAGAGATACCACTAATCGTTTTTATATTTAATGCCGCTTTTTGGCTAATACGATCTAGGCCGGTGGGAATCTGGTTCGGAGGAATCTTACTAGGGGGAGTAGATCCTCTATTAAACTCGAGTACTAACCCAGTTTCCGCACCGTGTTCTTCTAAATCATCTGCTGTCATACCACTAAGTGATCCTGACTCAACTACCCAACCACTGTTTGCAGTTGTATTTACAATATGTAGTTCTTGAGATGAAATTTTGTTTAGTTGTTCTTGTGGTGAAAGTAAGTTTCTTACCATACCAAATGGTTTACCTCTTCTCCAATATGGGAAGTAAGGAACCAAAGTAAAAGAATGATAAGGGGACCAATCATCAAACAACACTACAGTATCTGCAGTTACAGTCCACCTAACTTTCTTAACTGTTTTTGTAACTATATATAAACCAAAGTCATCCGCAAACTTTTCACGTTTACGTTTACCCCACTCATAAGGGATCTCTCTTTGGTCACCGGTAACCGGATCAGTGTAGAACATACACTCTTTTAATTTATAGTGTTGTCTTTCTACAACTCTGATTGATCTTACCGCCCGAGCTTCTTCTGGGTTGTTCGGATAATCACTTGCATACTCACCACTGTAAGTATCGCCGTATCTTTCTTCTTCGTACTCGATTGAATCAGAACCTAAAGTAGATCCTACTTCAGCAATGACTCTTAATCTATCTGCTTTATCTTGCCCGTAGACTTCTTCGATGTCATCAATACTCATCCATTTTGTTTCGAATATTTCGTTCCAACTTTTCGGATCATATTCTTTTGCGTCTGGATCAATAATAATGTCCAACGGATCTTTTTGTGTTACACGAATCTCTCCGTGAATATGATCTGAAAAATCTATACGTACATCGAACCAACCTCGATCTTGAATGAGCCCATCAGAAAAAACCTGTGACTCAATCCAATCAAGTTTGTTGTTGTCAGAAATCTGCATGTACAAACGTGTTAGTACGTCTGCTGTTTCTTGCATACCCGCTCCACGTGGTTTGAATTGTACATCCGCACGTCGAGTACTTTGTTCACCAATTACAGTATTGATGGTTGGTAAAATGGTATTAATAGTTAGCGCGGGACGACCCTGATCATCCAATGTGGCTATATCAGCTTCGTCCCACTGCTCACCCCGGTAATAGGCATCGCATTGTTTTGCGATCTCGATGTAATCTGTATGACCGTGGTCCCTTGCCCGTGTGTAAGATTCCCACTGTCGACGAGCGATGTTCATCTCCTCGGCTGCGTCTAGCTTCTTTTTCGGTTTGCTTTGTTTATACTTTGCCATTAAGCACTCATCGATGATTTATGTTTAGCACCTTTAGTTAAATATTTTAACTTATCTCTCCAAGATGGAACATGCTCCGGTCGTTCATAGAACGTTGCAAATTCTGTCATCATTAACCCAATCCACGCCAAAGCATCGACTTGGTCATCATGGGCTCCATTTGGAAAACGTAAAAGTTCTGCAACCATGGTTCCAGTCCAAACAGCGTCCTTTGGAAAGTATACCATACCTTGTTGCATTCTACCCTGAATTGCACGCGCTCTTGCTTCTTTATCCCTTCGACCTACTTTTAGGTCTTTGAAGTATGCTTCGCTTAATCCTCGTTCCCTAGTACGTTTCTGCAAGAAGGGGCCCAAGGCCATTTCAATGTGACCTCTTTCTATGCCTACTATACCCGGGCGCCAAGTTTCATACAAGTCTAAAATTTGTTCAACTAACTCGAAGCCATCGTATTTACCGCGAACGACATCAACAACATATAGATGGTCATATTCATCAACACCGACAACAATACCAACTGAATAATCGTTCCGGTCACGCTGTCCGATCGCAAGGTCCCATGCACAATAGTAATTAAGTTCTGCAGTATCAATTTCATCATATTCGTAATAACGGATCATGTCTCGGCTAAAGTAATCGCCTTCGTCGGATACTGGATTCTGTTGGTACAGAGCAGACCAATCGCGTGGACCGATGGCTTTCCTTATCTGCTCGAGCGCATCTACATTATATCTTTCGGGGTGTAAACTTTCACCCTGTTTTCTAAAATTTTCATCAATTTCTGCAATCGCTGGGTATCGAATCACTTCCCATTGGTCCGCACCATCTTCTGCTTGCTTTAATAACCTACCCGCTAAATCATCATCGTGCCATCGCGTAAGAATTACAAGTATGCCACCCCCAGGTGATAGACGTGTATACGCGGTTGATGTATACCAATCCCAGGTCGCTTCGCGGTTGTTATCCGATTCTGCATCTTCACGGTTTTTTACCGGATCGTCGATCACCAAAACGTTCGCACCTTTACCCGTAATACCACCACCCACACCAGCGGCTACATAACCACCGCCTTGGGTCGTTTGCCATGATTCTACTGACTGAGAATCTTTATCGAGTCTAGATTTTTCGAACACATTTTTATATACTGGTTCTCTAAGTAGTTGACGCACTTTTCTTGAGAAACTCATCGCAAGAGAACCTGAATACGAACAACTGATGAACTCGTGATCGGGGTGTCGACCCAAATGCCAGGCAGGGAATGCCACACTGGCCAATGTAGATTTACCATGTCGAGGCGGCATAAAGAGCATCAATCTAGGTGATTCTTTATTAGCTACTTGTTCGCTAAACTTTTCGAGCCGCTGACAAATGTCTTTGTGTACCCAGCCTGCTAAATAATCAGGATTAAAACGTTCAACAAATGGGAGTAACCTTTTACGTGATAAGATTCTTTTTGCTAGTTCTTGTTCCGCTTTTACTTGTGCGGATAAGTCTACTCGTTTCTTTTGATCCTGTTCAGACTTCGACTGGGGCTCGGGCACTTTTTCAACCTCGTCTGCCCTACAATAGACACATATATCATCGACCAAAATAAGCGTTTCGGGATAGAGGCCTTTACAGCGTTTACACTCAGTCTTGTTCGTCATTGGCGGGCTCTAAGTATTTGGTATCTGCTCCTGCAATTTTTAATAGTTCCGCATCTGATAATCTTTCTAATTGTTGTACCTTGTCTACATTGATATTTATTTGAGTTGCGTTTTCAGGCATAAATAGACCGTGGAGCTTGCATAACGAATCGACAACATTCTTTTCTTCGGTCGCGGTCGCGGATTTGCGGTGCGCTTCTAAATACATACTGGTGGCTGTGTTCTTATCGAATTTAACTTCTTCGCGAATTTCATTACGCAAATACTGTAGTGCCTTTTGTACTTTGTCAGTTTTGAAGAGCGAATAAACACGGTCAACATCTCTGTACCCCGCAGCACGGCCCGCGGCCGCTTTGGTCATTCCCCGTAAGTGAAATAAAATCAATCTTTCTTCTTGAACCGAAAGCTCGTTCAGATGTAAACCTGCATAGGGTAGGTGAGATTGAAACTCAGCTCTATCCTGCTCGGTAACTTCTGTAGGTCTGTCCTCGTCTAATAAACGCATGTAATTTGAATTATATTAGAAAGACTACACATTTGTCACTCGAAATTTTTTTGTGAAAATTTTTTTTGAAAAACACTTCACATATCACTGATCCATTCTCTCCCCCCTCGTCTCTAGCACACCCCCCTCTCCCTTTTTACATTGTGGAACCTTGTTTCTATTTTTCTAGCCTGGAACCTTGTATCGATTTCCGTGTAGATTGTTTCGTCTCGCTCCCACCGTCGCTCGACAGTTGTCTATCATGTTTAAATAATATAGGAGATATATATGACTAATACAACATACTTAACAGTTACTAAAGGACTCTATGGATACATGGTTGTTCAAGTCTGGACAGAACTAAATAGTGAGGATGAAAATGACATCTTCGCTGAAAGAGAAATAGTACATACAGAACGCCTAGGCGGAGACATGCACTATCAGTTCGATACCGAAGAAGAAGCAATACTTAACTTCGAGAACTGGAGAGGAGATAACTGGGAAGACACTCCAAGGGCTTGGTTAGAAGGAAAAGACTACCCAATGTCCTAAGAAAGTTTCGCTCCCCTGTCGCTCAACGGCTGTACATGGGGAGTAAATTAACTATCTACTATCATCTGATATTAGATAATAACCGGCGAAAGCCAAGGAAATCGATATGAAAATCGTAAATAACACTGTTAAATTATGTGGTAAAGCTACCCGCATAGTTGTAGATAACAGCCTTAAAGTAGCTAAATATGTAGCAGTTAAGTCTGTCCCTGTAACCCAGAGACTAGCAACTAACTTCGCAGAAGGATATAACAACAATCAAGTTGTTCTACCTAAGCATCCTAAATCTACTTCCTCAGAAGAACCTGGGGAGGTAGGCATTTGCAATATCTGTGAAGGACCATATGTTGATGGCCACTGCACTACATACAAGTGTTGGAGGTAATTATGAGTAGAGATGCATTAATCATATTCGCAGTTATCTTCATCGGCTTTGTTATGCCAGCCTGGCTATACACGATGTATCAAATCCATCCTGAATATGGATTCTTTATTACAGATGACTTAATCCGTCGAGCATTCGGAGGATAAAAGGAGTTTCATATCGGGGGGCTATCACAGTCCCCCCTCCTTCTTTCACTCGGACAGGGTGTGCTTACTACTATCATCACGAGCGGAGCGAGTGTGCGACTGTGCACGGACCGCGTGTGCTGTCGTGAAAATGTTCCACTTGTTCCACGTAAAAACCCGCTTGTGGAACAAAGTCGTGGAACACACTTTCACCAGCAACTGTGCGGTCTGGCGTGCGGACAGTCGCTGAATGTTCCAATGTTCCATCAAAAACAGGCTATGTTATAAAACAGAAGTCGACCGTGGACCATGTACCTTTAATTTTTGTTTAACCAAAAAGTACTGGAACACATGGAACATTTCTCGCAAACGCAGTAACCACGCGCAAAATTCGTGTTCCACGAGCCCTATTTTACGTGGAACATTGTGGAACACGTGGAACATTCTTGGTCACCTACGTCCCTCCGGTGACCGGCTATTCATGAGAATTAAATAATTTAGGAGATAAATATGAATAAAGAAGAAATAACTTACGCTTATTGCGAGGCATCAAACTGCCCAAACGCTCTTTACGATAAAAAGCACGGCAAAGCCCTCAACCCAAGCTACTGCCTCGATGTAGATGCTACCATCGAAGAGGAGCACAAACCAAGATACTTCTGCCTACCTTGCGCTTACAGAAGCGGGGCAGTAGTTTAAAGCTCATTCAGCCACCCTTCTCCGGCGGGGTGGCTGGGTGTTTATGTTAAGTAAAAATATAGGAGATTGATATGTTTAAAGTTATTGTCGCTGGTGGTCGTGATTTCAATAATTATGACCTTCTTAAATCTAAATTGGATATTCTTTTGGCTAATCGCAGTCCAATTGAAATTGTTTCGGGCACCGCTCGTGGTGCAGATAAATTGGGTGAGCTTTATGCCAAAAAATCCCAATTATCCCTTGCACTATTCCCAGCTGATTGGGAGTTACATGGCAAATCCGCTGGTTATAAGCGCAATGCCCAAATGGCTGATTATGCAGATGCATTGGTAGCCTTTTGGGACGGTAAATCCCGTGGCACCATGCACATGATAAATCTAGCTAAATCTGCTGGAATTCATGTCCGTGTAGTTAACTATTAACTACACGGACTAGCCACCCTCCCCCGGCGGGTGGCTGGATGTTTATGAAAAGTAAAAATATAGGAGGTTGATATGTGTAGAGTTAAATTTATTAGAGAGCCTAAAGAGCCCAATGATGTATATATTGGGCGGGGCTCTAAGTGGGGCAATCCCTATCGCATCGGCGTGCATGGCTCGCGCGATGAGGTGATTGCCAAATATAGGGATTATCTCGAGAGCAATGAGCATCTAAAGCGCTCATTGCCCGAGCTAAGAGGTAAGAATTTGGTTTGTTATTGCAAGCCAAAAGCTTGCCATGGTGATGTTTTATTAGAAAAAGTAGAGGAGGTTCTATGAATATTTGGTATGGAACGGGAGAAGCGCCTTGGCTAAGCAACTTAGCTAGGCGCCCTTTCGTTGATAAAAACGGCGTGGCGTATAAAAGCGTCGAGCATGCTTACCAAACTTGGAAAGCTGGCTCTTTCGACGCTCGCGTATACGCTCAGCCGTGGAAGGAAGGCTCTAAGTTTATTGGTAAACGGAAGCCTAAAACGGCGGATAACTGGAATCTAGCTCTTATGAAGGAAATCATGCGAGCTAGCTTTAACCAGAATCCTGCCGTAAAGAAAGCCTTAATGGCTACTGCCGGTACCCAGTTTACCCATATCCAAGATAAGGGTATCTGGGCTAAAGAGTTTCCTAAGATCTTAATGGAGATTAGGGAAGACTACCTAGCCAACTCCTAACGGAGATTGGCTGGGTGTTTATGTGTGCAAAAAATTGGAGATTGATATGAATCGTCGAGAGTTTTTAAAATTACTAATTGGTAAACAGGCGCAAGCCAAGGAGGACATTATGTCATTTACCACAAACTATGCCCCATCAGAGGGCTACTCGCTGGTTGTCACACCAAAAGGCAACCTTATGTTAAACGCTACCAGAATCAACCCTGGTGCCGACAAAAGTCCAGACGCAAGAGCAACCTTGCCTATGGACCAATTGTTTGAATACGCTTACATCAAACCGAACGGTGCGGTGGTAGTCAAACAAATCGGGCAAATAGAATTTACTTTCTATCCTGCAGAGAGAAAAGCTCAAGCTGACATTGTTCAGCCTGAGATTCCTCTCGACTCAGCGTCTAACGCTTAACCTTTGGGGGCTTCGGCCCCCTTTTTTTAATATCTTTTAATAAGACACACTGCGTGTGTGTTTTTTATTTTGGTCCAGAGGGGTGTGCGTAATGTGCGTGCTCAGAAAAGTTTCGGTGCTCCGCACCTCAACGGTTGTTTATAAATAATAATATTCCATGGAGGTTATATGGAAGAAAAACATATTGACGAGTCAATTCGTCGAGAAGCGAGTAATTATTTGTACATACCTGAGTTGAAGAACTCAGAAGTGTTGCAAGTAATTGCAAATAGAAACCAACACTCTAAACCACAAGGAGGTAAACATGAGTAAAGGTGCAGATATATTCGACCCAGCAGATGTTGAGGTCGAAATCGATATGGAGAACGGTGAAACTGGAGAGTTACTGCCAACGCAGGACACTCCCGAAGAGGCGTTCATTCCCGATACCATCGGTGACCCAGTAGGTTCTGACAACAGAGCCGAACAGGATGACATCGTTCTACCTGACTATTTCTACAAGAAGTTTCAGCTAGACAACGAAGGTAATCCTACGTTCAATCCTGGCAGAGTCGGCGGTGTTATGAAAATCTTTGATGAAAAATATGGTACGCCCATGACTTTCAACACAGAAGACAGTGAGCTTGCTGAAAAAGACCAAGCTTACTTTGATGCTCAAGCTGAATCTGTTTATCTTGGGTTACAACCGTTACTTGAAGTCGAACCCCAAGCAACTGGCATCAACTTTTTACAGTTGGCTACCAGAACTTGGGCTGAGTTTGTATCTGTTGTCTTTGAATACAAAGAATCAATGGCAGAAGCAGACCCAAGCAAAGAGATACCAGACTGGCTCTGCGAGCGTGAAGATAAAATGTTTCAGCTCGGTAGGAAGTCTAGATTGTTATCTTCTGTGTTGGAACAAATCGACGATAAGTTTGGTTTGAAAGATGTATCAATCAAAGCGGACAGAGTCAAAACTCAAGTCGAGTTGAGACTGCAAAGACTTGCGGAGTGGAACTACAAAAATTTGGTAGACACTTCCAAGTTTAGTGCTCGCGCGATGACTAACGATGCGAACAGTGCATTGGATATATCGGATGTAGCCTAAACCCAAACGAGGGTTGGCTCACATACCTCGGGCTGTAGTTTACTAGTAACTACAGATGCAACTCGCATATTGCACCCGTTGTAAACTGATGCGTATCTACCCACCAACCTACTTACTCGGCGTTGGTGGGGTGATGTAAAAATTGTAGGGAGTAGGGGTTGGTTACCGAACACCCAGCTGGGAAATGAAAAAGTCCCAGCACCGACATAAGGACAAGGGTTTTTAAGTTATTTTTATCCCTTCATTGACGAGCGTGGTTCACTCTAGTCCGCAAACGAACCACCTATTATTATTTTTTAACACTCGGAGGTGTGCACAATATGGGATTAGATATGAATGCAGGTTGGGTCAACGACGAAGCAAAAGAAGATATCGTTGAGTTCCGTTGGAGAAAACATGCCAAGCTACAAGAGTTTATGCGTCAGCTTTGGTATCAGAAACAAGGTAAAGAGGCACCGGTAGGTGTAATGGGTTGCGATTTCAACTGCGAGACTCTTTACTTAGATGAAGTCGATATTCATGAGCTCAAACAGAAACTAGAAAGTTTCACTTTGCCACAAGCAAAGGACGGTTTCTTTTGGGGACAAGAGTATCAAGACGACAGCGCCCGTGAATCGGTGACCTATGACCTTGAGTTTTGTACCAAAGCCCTTGCTTGGTTACAAGAAGGTCGTAAAGTTTGGTATAGTTGTTGGTGGTAACACCAGGAGGTTAAAAACCAGTATGACACAGTATGACGAAAAGGTTGCAAAACGCAAAGAGGAGCTCAAACAAGAAGAGCTAGCTAAAAAAGTACACGCCATAGAGATAAGGTCAGGTCGTATTCAGACCTGGTACAAAGACGGGCGTGTTGTAACTGAGTTTCCTCGCGATAAGAGGAAAAAAACTACAACTGAGTACAGAAATGTAGGGAAACAATTATGAGTAAACTCAAAGATTTTATGTTAGATATCGATGCTCATGCTCAAACTCTCGTCGATGAGGGTTATAACTTTTATGAGTTCATGCAAGCCATGACTAAAAAGTATGGAGACATGGGCGGTGCCTATGCCGAACAACTATGGAACGAGCATTGGCAAAATCAATCATCTGATTAATGTAACGTGCAAAGCTGATACGACCGACCGAGGCAAGAGATCTCAAAAGCAGTTCAAAACATTGCAGCCTACTGCCATTATCTTGATACCAAACTTTGCATGTTACACCAAACTGTCTACACGAGTTAGATTAAAGACTGGCTGACTTGTGTTCGTGTAGACGCAATCCTGTGCACAAGTCGGCCACCTATTAAAGAGAAGGAGGAACGCAAGAGGCAGAAAGCTAGACTCTAGTTGTAGGTGAAATCGCAACTTAAAAAAAGGAAGGCCTGTCTAGCCTTGTGTTTCTCTTTCTTTTTAATTTACTAAATTCACACAAGGAGGTGTGCTATGCAAAACCAAGATATTAAACCAAAAAAAATTAAACCTGTTTTTCTGCCCAAAGAGTTTCATGCAGAACTCAAAGAGTATTGTTCAAAACACGGCTTGCCGATGAATCACTTTATCGTAGCAGCATGCCGTAGGCATTTTAAATATCTAGCTGATTTATTGGATATGCAATGAACTTAGACGGCAAAGAGTATTGTGACCATTGTAAAAAAGAGATGAACGTCTTAGCTAAAGATGGTCTGCCAGAAGATTATTTGTGGCAAGCAAAAGACGGCAAGGAATATTGCAGTGCTTGTTACAGCGAAGTTTTCTATCCAAAATACTACGGCTTTACTAGATCTGACTTTAGAACAGGCAAAGCCGGTTGGACTATGGATGAAAATGGTAACCCGGTAAAAATTCATGAATGATTTATATCAACTTCACATCCAAATTTCTGTGCAAGATTACGAATGCGAACGTAAACGTGAGCTCGATGTCTTGCCTGACTACACTACCTATTGCCTGGGTTTCACCGACAATACCGGTATAACGGATACGTTAGACAAACTTAGCGACCAAGTTAAACACCTTTGTGAAGTCTATCGAACCACATCCGAACTTCCTGCAGATACACCACTGCACGTTGGCCTTTGGTTTACAACCCCTGCCAACAAAGACGACGTAACATTTGAACCATGGAACAAAGAACCGAATCCCAACTGGACACCAACAATTATTCAAGGAGGTAAAAGTGAAAAGTAATTGTGTTAAATGGCGTGCGACACTTGCACACAAAAATACTGAGGACATGCAGATAACGATTGAGTTTGATGCGCCGCAGTTCTCAGATAATTGGAATTACAAATTGTTAGCCAAACTTGCTTTCATTAAGCAAATCACTATGGGCGAGCAGTTAATTGTAAATAATGTAGAACCTATTGAAACTAAGGAGGAGTAATTATGCATTCAATAAAACCTACCCATTTGATATCAGAAATCAAAGAAAACATGAGAGCTGGTATCAACACCATGATCTGGGGCGGTCCCGGTATTGGTAAATCAGAAATCCCACAACAAGTAGCTGACAGTCTCAACATGACGTTGATCGACTTTCGTGCCAACTTGTTTGACCCTGTGGACGTACGTGGCGTGCCCCACATCCAAGCTGTAAAAGAAACAGGCGAACGTTTCACGCGTTGGGCTGTGCCTGATATTTTCCCAATCGAACAACGTGACGGTGAAACCGGTATCTTGTTCATTGACGAACTACCTACAGCACCACCTGCTACACAAAATGCATTCTTGCAGTTGTTGTTGACTCGACAGATTGGTGACTATGTATTGCCAAAAGGTTGGTCAGTGATTGCTGCCGGTAATCGTCTTACCGATGCTGCGGCTGTGTATCAAATGCCATCACCGGTAAGAAATCGTCTTGCTCACTACGAACTCGAGGCTAACCTAGATGACTGGGTATCGTGGGCGTACAACAACAATATCAACTCAGATCTTATTGGTTTCATTCAATACAGACCTGGTTTGTTGTACAACTTCAGTGCAGATGACTATGCGTTTCCTACACCCAGGAGCTGGTCGTTTGTAAGTAACAAACTAAAATATCAACCAGAGGACATCGACCATGATTCGTGTTTCTTTGGTGTCTCATCTCTAGTCGGCGACGGACCGGCTGGTGAATTTATTGCGTACAAGGAGATTGCGGATAAGCTGCCGGATATCGACAAACTCCTCGAAGATCCTTCTAAATACAAGAAGGACGATAACCCGGCTATCCTGTATGCATTATCCAGCGCCGTCGCAACTAGGGCTAAGCCAGAGTTGATGAAAAACATCATGAAACTCAATGACAAACTGCCAGTTGAGTTTCAGGTTATCTTGATCAAGGGCTGTTTGGCTATTGATCCAAATCTTAAATCCGACACATCCATGCGTAAGTGGATTGTCGACAATGCTAACGTCATTCTATAGGAGGTATATATGGCTACAGTAAGAATGTCACAACGATTGACAACAGAAATTCGTAACGCTGCAAAGAAAAAGTTTGCAACAGTACATCCAACCATCGATAACATTTACATTGATGATTGGTTCAAAGAAAACATCTACAGCAAAATTAGTAAGTACAAAGATCTAACTAATGAATTGTTTGGCTCTGATGTTTTCAACTACGACCGAATGGCTTCACTTGATACAGTGTATGTTTATTCTAAATACATTGATTCAGATGGTGATGAACGCAAAATTAACCAACAATGTGAATTTGCACAAGGTCAATTTGAAGTTCCTTATCAGCTTGCAAACGGTTATTCATCTATGAGTTTGTATTTGCCTACTGAGAATTCTGTTGTGCAACAGATTATTAAAACTCAAGAGCATAATCGTGCAGTAAATAAGAAAAAAGATCACTACATTGAAAAAATCGATGAGGCTCTTAGTGAATTTACTACACTCAATCAGGCACTCAAAGCATGGCCTGCATTGAAAGACTTGGTAGAAGATGAGTACATTCAAAAAGTCCACAAGAAAGTGCCTAGAGCTCAAAAGCAAAAGGAACAACGTGAGTTGATTGAGTCTCAAGAACAAGAGCTCAATGAAGTGTTATTAACTGCAAACCTATTGGAGAACTAATTATGTATCCATCAGAATCAACTGATTTACTTTACAAACCCGGCGATTTTGTCGGGTATTACTTTTGTGGTGGTATTGGTTATGCCTATATCAATGCTTACAAATGGTATATTCCAAAGACTTACAAAAAAGGTGACACTATCGTAAGTCCAGATCCACATATTGTGTACCTTACAACTAAGTTCTATGGACTAAACAGTTCATACGGTATGTATCAAAGTTATGGCTTTAAAGAAAATGGTTGGAGAGATCAAGACGACCATTACAAAACTTATCCTGAATACCGCAGAGATCATTGGCCTGAAGGTAAACAACCTAACTACGAACAGCACACAAAGTATTTTCTACCTGTTTGGCAAAACGATGTTTGTTTTGTTGTAGATTTTGATAAAGATCAAAATGAATATCCTATCAAAAGATACAACCACGCCACACAGAAAATGGAAAATTCTACTGCAAGTATCCCTAATAAATTTAGATGGTTTGATAAAGATAAGTTAATTAAGAAACTTGATGTTAAATATTCTACATTTACAGGTGACAAGCTGTTCGCTAAAAACGCAATAGAAAAATTTGAAAAACGTAAAGCGCAAGTTTTATTACGTAAACTCACAGCTTAGGAGGTACTATGGCTGATCCATTTATGCGTGCTCGTTCACGCCTTATTCTTGACAATCCATTCTTTGGCACCCTATGTTTGCGCCTCAAGCCCGTAGAGCGTGACGATATTGACACGGGTGCCACGGATGGTAAACATCTGTTCTACAATCCAAAATGGTTTGGAAAACTATCTGACCTAGAACGCATTGGTTTTCTTGCACACGAAGTTATGCATGTTGTATTTATGCATCACCTTCGTAGACAAGAACGCCATGCTGAAAAATGGAATGTAGCTGCTGACTATGTCATCAATCTAATACTGACAGACAACAAGTTCATACTGCCATCGGGTGGTCTGTACGACGAACAATACAGAGATATGACTACCGAACATGTCTACAGCATCTTACCAGAACCTCCAGGGGGATTTGCTGCAGAACTATTGCAAGGTGGTTGTGGTATTGACGTACTTGACCATCCCGATGCTGGTACTGCAGAGTCAGCAGGTGCTATCGAATCACAACTTACGGTTGCAATCAATCAAGCAGCAGAAGCCGCACGTGCTCAAGGCAAACTGCCTGGTAGCATGGAATCTGTAATTGAAGAGATTACTAAACCTAAAGTTGATTGGCGTGCTGTGCTTGCAAGATTCTTGCGTGCCAACACCAACTCTGACTTCAGTTGGATACGTCCTAACAGACGGTTCATCTGGCAAGGTATGTACATGCCTTCCATGTACAATCCTTGTCTAGAAGAAATTGCTATTGCAGTCGATACATCTGGCTCAGTAAGCGATGAAGAATTGCAAATGTTCACAAGTGAGACGTCCGCTATCTTGCAAGATATGACTCCAGAACGTGTGCATTTCATTCAATGTGATACGCAAGTGCATCAAGATGATGAATACACTCGTGAATCACTTCCACTCAAAGTTAAATACCAAGGTCGTGGCGGGACTTCATTTAGTCCTGTCATTGATTACATTAACGAAAAGCATCCTCGTGTAGCTGCGTTGGTGTATCTCACTGACTTAGGTTCAGACGACTTTGGAGATCAACCCCCTTATCCAGTTCTCTGGGTAACAACTTGTAAAGGAGAAGCGCCTTATGGTGAAATCATCGAAATTTAAACAGTATGCTAAAGAGTTTGGTGTATCTGTTTTGTCTGGCGGTGCAGTGTTGCTTGGCTTACTTGCTATTGCAACATCTCTGCATCATTTTCTAATGTTGGTTAGTATCTCAGTTGGTCTGGGTGCAACCATATTTTTATTATGGAGGTTAACAGATGGCTAATGTAATTGCATCTGCAACAACGGCTCTATGGATTCTCATTGAGCTTATTCAATTTGCCTATATGGCATATCTTGCATGGAGGAGTAGACACAATGTTATGGATCGGCATTTTCAGCGCGCTAGGTCTGTTGCTGCTAGCGCTTAAAGTTGGTGGACGTAAAACAATCGGCAACGATATTTTTGTTGACGTATTGATTACGGTTACCCTTCTAGTTTGTTTTTACGGCACATTCAGCGGCATGGCTGCTGCTATGGTCGGTGGTCTTTTTGCTTCAATCATTTTGTTTGTGCTCAAGAAAACAATGCGTCATGAAGTATTGACCATTAAAAAACAACCTAAAAAAATATTTAATACAACCATTCATACACCTGCTATTCAATGGCAAACAATTGAACCTAAGTGGGCAAAGAAATGAAAGGTAGTGCTAAATATTTTATGCAACGTGTACATGATGCATGCCTACAACAAGGCGTGCATCTAACGTCAAAAGAATTTGACTTGCCTATTGCAGAAGTTAGACAAATAACTATGCAATACGAAGGTTGGGATGGAACTTGGACTAAGTTTCTTATTCAAAAAGATTTAGAAACAACTTTCCGAAATCAATCAAAGTAAGGTAAGCTTAGCGTATGTCTAAGCCACTTAAACATCAACAGGTTATGAAACTTTGTGTGATGACTGAAGAAGATGTCTTCGGTGATAAACAAACTCTAGCAGAGATGATGGAGATTGTTGCCGATGCTATCAAAGAAAAAAGGTTCTATTTTGAACTAATCAATCCACCAAAGGAACATGGGAAACAAGAGAACAGTAGCTAGAAACAAAGGTATATCCTCATCGCCTAAAAGGTTTTTGCAATATCTTTTATGGCAATCTAAATCAAAACGAATCGCTCAAGGTTATGAATATACATTAACCATTGATGAAGTTTTAGATGTTTATAACAAACAACAAGGACTCTGTGCCGTTTCGGGTGTAAAGATGACACATTTAAAAGGACAAGGACACCTCCACAAAAATATGTCAATCGATCGCATAGATAACAATAAAGGTTATACGCAAGATAATGTGCATATTGTATGTTATTACATCAATATGATGCGACGCACTATGAATTTGGATGAGTTTAAAGATGTATGCAAAGAAATTGCTACGTTTACTTTACTCAGAAATTATTGTTCTATTGATGAACTAAAAGAAAGATCTATAAGTGAGTGGTGGAGAATCCAACCTGTCATAAACGTGACCGTTGATACAAAAAAATGAGCCCTGCAAGAGGGCCCATTTACTAGACGTAACTTAGGATACGTATACCCAAAGTTCAATTGTTCCAGTACCACCGCCACCAGGGCCGACTTGTACTGTGATATCAATTGTATCATCAGATGAGTACTCATAAGGTGCAAAAGCTGCGTCTGTTTTATCAACACCACCAGCTTGTCCACTTGTAGAACCATCAATGATTCTGTCAGTGTCGCCGCCGTCGCCAACATCAAGAACGAGCGCTGTACCTGTATCAAGATCGTCAACTTTTAGTACGACGTCATGTACAGTTTCACCAGAGAATACGTCAACCATTTTGATAACATCATTTACTGCGATAGCAGTAGTGGCTTCGAATTTTGCATATCTAACACCCATTTGCCCAGAAGGGAATGGTTTGAAAGATTGATTACCACTTACTACGTCTGAAGTATATTCTGCCATTATGGTCTCCTATTTGTGTATTACATCGACATGATGTAATATTTAAAAACATAAAGCATTCAGGAAGAATGTCAACAATGATTAAGGATAATTAAATGTCTAAAGTTTTAGTCAAACGCAACCCTATTCATCCCTACACATACAAGAATCCTGACGACTTGCCACGCATCCAATGGAAACTAGTTTCTAAAGGAGTTGCATACAACATGGTACACAGTAAGCAAATCGGTTGGGAGCGAGCTAAGAAAGGTGAATACGAAGATTGGCAACAACAAATGAAACAACGAGGTTTTAAAATTCTATGAACAAAATCTATCTTGACTTTGAAACTTATTACGATACAGAAGTATCACTCTCAAAAATTACAACATTACAATACGTGCATCATCCAGACTTCAAGATCTGGGGTGTTGGTGTAAAGCTTAATGATGAACCTACCGAATGGTATGGTGAAGATGATTATCTTGATGCATTACAACAGATCCCCTGGGAAGACTGTGCAGTCATTTGCCACAACACTTTGTTTGATGCATACATTTTGACGCAGCATCTAGGATTGTATCCTGCATACTATTACGATACAGCTGCCATGGCCCGGGGTTTGTATCCAAACCAATCTGCCGCATTGAAAGCAGTAGCTGAACGTGTGTTTCCTGACGATGAAACCATGCGTAAAGGAGAAGAACTAGTCAATGCAAAAGGTATTCGCGACTTACCTCCTGACATTGAAGAACAAATTGCTGGTTATTGTATACAAGACGTAGATCTAACTTATGCAATCTTCAACAAGTTTATGCAGGACTATCCAGCTGATGAGCTCGATGTAATCGATCTTACTTGTCGCATGTATGTAGAGCCAAAGCTGACCTTGAACCGTGAACTTTTGCTTAAGCACCTTGAAGATACTAAAGTTAGAACAGCACAACTTATTGAAGACTCAGGAGTAACACGCGAAGTTCTCGCATCTCAGAAAAAGTTTGCTGAACATTTAGAAAGCCTGGGCATCGTTGTACCAACTAAGAAAAGCCCTAATACAGGTAAACAAATACCTGCATTTAGTAAAACAGATTCGGCGTATATACAAATGCAAAACGTTTATCCTGAATACAAACACATCTGGGATGCCAGAGAGGCTGTAAAGTCACGCTTAGAAGAAACACGCGCACAAAGGTTTCTAGAAAACATTAATCCAGACGGAACATTTCCTGTGCCGCTTAGGTATTATGCCGCACATACAGGACGATTCGGCGGTACAGAAAGTCTTAACTTACAAAACCTACCGCGGGGATCTGTATTACGTAAAGCACTTACAGCCCCTGAAGGCCAGCGCTTGTTTGTTGCTGACTTATCAAACATCGAAGCCCGTATGCTTGCATGGCTTGCTAACCAAGAAGATTTACTTGACGCTTTTGCAGCAGGACGTGATGTATACAGCGAGTTTGCATCACAAATTTACGGTAGACCTGTAACTAAAGCTAACAAACTAGAACGTTATGTTGGTAAAACAGCTATCTTAGGGCTAGGTTATGGTATGGGACATGAAAAATTTAGATACACACTCAAGACAGGTTCTCCTTCAGTTGATGTAAGTTTGATGACTGCGCTTAGTGTTGTTACTCAATATCGTGCAATGTATCCAAACATACCAAGGCTTTGGGCTGCATTTAAAGAACATCTTTACACTATGGCTGCAGGCGGAAACAACACAGGTTTACCTTATGGGCCCCTCATTGTTCGTGGTAGAGCTATAGAACTACCCAACAAAATGCATTTACAGTATCCAGAACTTTCGTTTTTATCAGGTGAGTTTACTTATAATTCAGGTAAAAACATTACAAGAACCTACGGAGCTCGTATAGTAGAGAATGTAGTACAAGCACTCGCCCGGGCCGTAATTGTAGAACAAATGCTAGCAGTAAACAAAATGCCAGAAGTATCAGTTGTATTACAGGTACATGATGAGATTATATCTATTGGCTCAAATGTTGATGCAGACGAGACACTAGCTAAAATAATCGATATAATGAAGACACCTCCTCTTTGGTGTTCAACATTACCACTTGACGCAGAGGGAGATCATAGCCAACAATATGACAAATGAGCAATCTAGTTTTAACACGCAGAAAGGGGGACTCAATCATAATACAAAAAGATGATGAACAGCTCTGTAAATTAACAATTACAGCACTCGGTCCCAAACAAGTTAAACTTGCATTTGAAGCAGATTCAAAAGTTATCATTGACAGGGAAGAAATATATAATTCAAAACAACAACAATAGGAGATAAACATGGAGTTAGTTTTCCTTAAAGCAAAGCAAAAGCTTGCTAAGAAAATATCGGAACAAGGTGTAACACCTTATCCACTCATTAAGAACTTTACATCAGTTCATAAAACAATAAAAAAAGACCCAAGTAAGTTATTAACTGAACTTACAAAAGCGGCCGCAGCTGGTATGTGTTTACATAAAGGTCCCCTCAAACGTGAACTCAATCATGAACCTCGCGCATTGATGACAGACAGAGTTGCATCAACTGAGTTACTTGTATTAGATTTTGATAACATACAAATACCTTTACCTAAAAAACCTGACTTAAATACTCAAGATTTAGAAAACTTAGCTGAGCAACTTATACAACAGATGCCCCAGGAGTTTCATGATGTAACGTACATCGCTCAAGCCAGCGCCTCTTTAGGGTACAAAAAAGATTCTGTATCTTTACATATCTTCTTTATTTTAGAAAATTCTATACACCCAAAAGTTCTTAAAGAAACCCTTAAACTGTTGAACTATGAAACTGAATTCTTAGCAGAACGTTTAACTTTATCTGCAAACGGTCAAAGTTTATCTTACAAACTTGACCCGGGTGTAGCTGACAACTCAAAAATTATTTATATTGCACCACCAACTTTTGTAGGTGATGTAAAAGATCCAATTACAGGTCCTAGATTTGTTAAGGTCAACCGTGGTTCGTCTACCTTAGATCTTTCAGCATTATTGTTTTCAGTTAACCCCGAACGTGTTCACAACTTAGGCGTACAAATAAAAGACAACTTAAGAAAAAAATCAAACTTACCAAAGAAAGCTACTAAAACAACAACCGTCAATATAGCAGGAGAAGCCCAAGAGGTATTACAAAACCCTGATAAGATGACCATCGAAGTAAGTAGAGTAGCTGAACCTTATGTTAACTGTAATGTAAATGGGGGTGACAGTGGTGGATATTATTTTTTATTAACAGACCCACATTACATGTATAACTTCAAAGGTGAACCTATTTGGGAAATACAAAAAGCAGATCCAGACTTTTACAAAAATATCTTTGAAATATTTGCAGATAAAATAGATCAAGATAAAAAGTTAAAACCAGTCGCACTACGTGACTTTTACACTGACACTTATTACAACGGAATCTATGATGAAACAATTGAACAATTCACAGATGACTACCCGCTTACTCCGACAAATAAACAATCGGTTGATGATTTTATGCGGTCTCATAATCGTCCTCCCCTCGATTACATTCCTGATGCTAGGGTTGTTTTTGACCCGGCTGTTAATCAAGGTATTCAATTAGACGAAGCTCCATATTATGTAAACATGTATAGGAAAACATCCTATATGTTAAAAGAAGACTCGTCTGCACCCGAACTAGAATATGGGACAGCTAACAAACTCCATGTAGCAACACCACTATTTGCTAAGTTACTGTCTCATGTTCTTGGTGGGGGTAAAACAGAATTTGAGCACTTCATTAATTGGCTTGCATACATTTACCAGCACAAAAAGAAAACAATGACAGCATGGATCTTTACAGGAGTTCCTGGTACCGGTAAAGGTTTGTTAATCCATAAAGTACTTAAGCCACTCTTTGGTGAACAACAAGTACCTATGCGAGCATTAGAAAACATAGAAGAACAATTTAATTTATACATGCGTACCGCACTCTTTCTTGTAGTTGATGAGTTTCGTATGGGAGATGCAGGTAGTATTGGTAAAATGGCAGACAAACTAAAACACCAAATAACAGAACCTAATCTTACTATTCGCGCAATGCGTACAAATCAAATTGAGCTACCAAGTTTCTGTAACTTTTTATTTCTTACTAACAGAGCTGACGCAGTCAAGATTGAAGAAGGAGATCGTCGTTACAACGTAGGTCCCAGGCAAGAAGTAAAATTAGAAAAAACATATCCAGAACTTTTAAATGATATGGACAAACTAGAAGCAGAACTTTATATGCTTGCAGGAGTATTAACTAAATTTAAAGTTGATAATCGTATGGCACATACAGCATTAGAAAACGAAGCTAAGATACAAATGAAAAATGTATCTATGTCAGTACTTGAAGAGTTTGCTGCAGCAGTACGTCAACGCAACTTAGAATACTTTACTGAGATATTAGATATACCGCTTACAAACACTTTTGACGCTGGTGGTATAAGTACAGCACAACGTTACATTAAACATTGGGTTGCAACTCTAGGTGAAGAAATAGTCATACCTATGAGTCAATTTAAATTACTTTATGATGTGTTAACTGATAGCCGTAACAAACTGTCAACTCGTGACTTTACTAAAGCTATGTCGCGACTAAACATTAAGACAGCTCGTAAGCGTGTAAGTTCAGATAAAAATGCATCTATACCGCGAGGGGTTGTATTAACGTGGAAATTGGATAATAATGTTCAGGACTCGTTAATTAAAGAACACTTTGATGAACGAGATAAGCAACTAGTAAAAGGAGTTAGCTAAGGCTATCTAAACTAATGACCGAGCTTGTACAAAACAAGCGTCCAGATCTAATCAATGTAACAGAACTGGACAAGCCCACGGAAATGGGACTTATCCCCGCATGGTCGCACTCCGCCTTAAAAACCTACGAAGCCTGTTCTTATCGCTCTTACATAGCTAAAGTTAAAAAAGTACAAGAAGACTTTGGACCTGCGGCTGCACGCGGTACAGAGATACACCAACAAGCTGAAGATTATGTAAAGGGAGAACTTGCTGAATTTCCAGACACTCTTAAAAAATTTGAATCACAATTTGAAGAACTCAAAACCCTTTTTGCAGATGCAAAAGTAGAACTTGAAGGGGAATGGGGGTTCACTATTGACTGGAAAGCGTGTGGTTGGATGGCTCCTGATGTTTGGGGACGTGTTAAGTTAGATGCAATCGTACATGAAACAGAAACATCAGCACGAGTTATTGACTACAAAACCGGCAAACAATTCGGTAATGAGATAAGCCATTCACAGCAAGCTCTAACTTACGCAATAGGAAGTTTTATGAGATACCCTGAATTAGAAAGTGCTAATACAGAAATCTGGTATTTGGACCATGGAACAACTATGGAACAAACTTACACAAGAGATGAGGCTATGGTATTTATGCCAACCCTTCATGAACGCGCAATAGCGATGACTACTGCAACTAAGTTTCCACCCAATCCATCGAAACAAAACTGTCGATGGTGTTCATTCAAAAACGGAGAACATCCGATTTGCGAATGGGGTATGAAATAAGTATAATAACCGTTTAACAACGAACGAATAACAATGAGGAACGATACATGGAAAACATCCCTGCTTACGAGCATCAAACAGAAACTACCAACTTTATTCTTTCACACCCCCGTTGTCTTATTACATCAGATCCCGGCACTGGCAAGACTAGAGCAGTTCTCGACGCTGTTACAAATCTTCCAGGACGAGTACTTGTACTTGCGCCGTTATCTATACTTGAGGCAGCTTGGGTTGAGGACATAAAGAAATTTCAACCTAATATTAAATATGGAGTAGCTTATGCTAAGAATCGTAAAAAAATATTTGCCGACCCTGCGTACGAAATGGTTATCACTAACTTCGAAGCTGTCAATTTTCTACATAGAAATACAAACTACCTTGCAGGATTCGATATTATCGTTATTGATGAATTCACGGCATTTAAAAATAGAGAAGCCAAACGCTCTAAAAATCTCAAATCTTTTATCTCACACTTTACTTATAGGATTGCCATGTCTGGTACTCCTAATAGTAATTCTATTCTAGACCTTTGGCATCCTGTATTACTTGTTGATGACGGTGAGCACTTGGGCCAGCGCTTTTTTGCTTATCGTAATCAAGTATGTACACCAAAATTCAACGGCTTTGCCAATGAATGGATAGACAAACCAGGCATTGAAGAGGCCGTTGCAGAAAAACTTAGCGATATTACTATTCGCTACAAACTAGAAGATTGTGTAGATTTACCACCCAATATTGTTCGTACTGTACGTACACACCTTTCCCCTGAGATCCAGCAGATGTACAAAACCTTTGCTGAAGAGAGTGTTCTATACACTAAAGCAGGTACGATTAATGCTGTACACGCAGGGGCCCGGGTTAAAAAGTTACTACAACTTATCTCAGGTGGAGTTTACGATGATGAAGGACAAACACAATACTTTCATCAAGAACGTTACAATCTAGTTATTGATCTCATCAAAGAACGCAAGCATTGCATTGTTGCATTCAATTGGAAACACGAAAGAGATGCACTTATAGAGCAAGCTGAAAAAGAAAAGCTTTCGTATGAAGTTATTGATGGCAGTGTCCCAGCAGAAAAACGTAAAGATATTGTTGCACGATTCCAGGCCGGTCAGATACGTGTATTGTTTTGTCACCCACAATCTGCAGGTCATGGACTTACACTTACAAGAGCTACCACAGCAATCTGGTGTTCACCAACATACAATGCTGAGCACTTCCAACAGTTTAACAGACGTATACACAGAGCCAGCCAAACAGAAAAAACAGAAACCATATTAATTGCAGCACATAAAACCTGGGAGGAAGATGTGTATGCAAAATTAAATGGTAAACTAGGAAAGATGGAGAATTTACTCCACATTCTAACAGGACTACAAAATGCCAATGAAAACACTCGAACAACTTGATCTTGATATAACAGAAACAGTGGAGCAACTTAAGAAACGACCACTCGATTCTATTGCAGCTGCTTTGGTATTTGCAATGTCAGAATTAATCGTAGCTCGTGAAGACAAAGAACCAACCGAGTTACAAGAACTAATTTTACAAGCCGGCAAGGAAGCGGTGATGTTAACAGACGGGGTGTACCTTGCACAACCTCGCGGTACGGAGACGATACATTGAACGACGAAATACGAAACATGGATGACATGTTGAATGATCTCGCGGAAACGCGAAAAGAATTAGCTAGTTTATTAGAAAAAGAAAAGATTCTTAAATCTAAAAAACTAGAATTAGAAACACAAATCGCAACTACACTAAAAGGTCAAGGGATTGATCGAGTAGGAAATGATGCGTGTACTCTTTCTATTAAGGAAGAGATTGTTCCTACGGTGGAAGACTGGGATAAAGTTTACCAGCATATACTCGATACAAAACAGTTCGAGCTGCTGCAAAAACGTATGTCAGCTACTGCTTATAGAGAACTGTTACAACTTGGCATGGATTTGCCGGGTGTAACATCAACGGAATTGACCCGAGTTAACTTCAGGTCAAAGTAATTAACCAATATCAACGAAAAAAGGAGTACGTACTATGAGTGATATTGCATTAGTAAGTGATAAAGTCCCTGCACACGTAGAGGCTGGTGGTGGTTTAGGTAACGAAAACGTTACTGCAGACCATCTTCAAACCCCTAGGGTTAAACAACTTCAACAACTCAGCAATGAGGTGGATGAAAACCACAGTGAGTATATTGAAGGTAGTAAACCAGGTGATTTTATCAACACCATTACAAGAGAAAACTACGGAAGAGAGATCTACGTTATGAACGTAAAGTTCACTGAAGAGTTTGTCGCTTGGAAAAAACGCGAGAAAGGTGGAGGCTTAGCAGGTATATATCCTACTGAAAAAGACGCCATCGATAGTCTCGTAGCCCAAAAAGAGAACCCTGAGGATTATGATATTACTCAGACTCAATCTCATCTTTTAATTAAGAAGGATGCGAAAACGGGTGTACTTGATACGCCATTTATCTTTGACTGTGCTTCATCGAAGCTAAGAGTGTCAAGAGAATGGAATACTCAAATTGCTCGCCTAGGTGGAGATCGTTTTTCATCTCTTTGGAAGATGTCTTCTGCACAAACCCAAAACAGAGCTGCCCAAAAGTTCTACAACATTGCTGTAGAGAACGTTGGCTGGGTTACTGACGTTGACTACGAAAGCGCTAAGAAAGTTTTCGAAAGCGTTTCTAAGTAGTTAATTTACTTACATGGTGCGACTTATACTGTCGCATCATGTATACTCATCATTATGTATATGTACACGGAATGTCCAGGCTGTAAAGAACCACAAATAAATTGTACGTGTCCCAAAGGTCAATACTGGGATCATACAACTCAAGAGTTCTACACTTGGCCAGAGTTAAAAGTATTACATAATGAGAGAAAAGGAATTCATCAACAAAATCCACAAGAAATTACCTAAAGAAATCTACAAGTGGAAAATCAACGATCCGTATCACGGAGGTGTGCCTGACACTTTCTATTCAGGTCCAAAAGGATTTGCTTTCTTTGAATACAAATACATACAAAAGCTCCCTAAACGAGGAACGTCTAAAATTAAAGTTGACCTTTCTGCACAACAGCGTGCTTGGCTGCAACGTCAGTATGACTACAACATGCCTGTGTATTACATTTTAGGGTCCCCGGAGGGTTGTATTGTAAGTCAGGAGTTTCAAAGAGAGTTTTTTACTTTAGATGAGTTTACTCAGTGTGCCTGCACAACTGATCAATTTATAGACAAAATAATCAACATATGTTTACAATAAAGGAGGAAATATGGAATTTGACCCTGTAAATAAGCCAATACATTATAACCAAGGTGGTATTGAGTGTATTGATGCTATTGAGGCGAGTATGACGAATGAAGGTTTTTGCAACTACTGTAAGGGAAATATTATGAAATACCTTTGGCGGTGGGAAAACAAAAACAAGAAACAAGATCTACTTAAAGCGCAATGGTATTTAAATAGGCTTATTAATTCAATAAAAGAAGATGAGTGACGACGTATTACATTTTACACACCTTTCTAAAACTCTAGGGAAGTGCACAAGTATGGCCGACAGTCCATGCATTGGTATTTGTACGGTTACACAATGGGGTGACGATCGTTGTAAAGGGTGCGGGAGAACTGCACTTGAGATTAGACAATGGGGAAAATACTCTGATATAGAGAAAAAACTCATAAATCTAAGAAATGCTAACGAAAAGTACGCTATTAGACAGCTAAAAACTGGAAACCGCACACAACGCACGGAGAAGCCCTCTACTGCAATATAGGGGTTTTGATACCTAGAACATTAGGTGGTATGAGAAACGTTCACCAGCGCGATTAGGTGAAGCCGTTTTTTCAAAAAGTGCCAAAAATTAGCACTTCCAGCGTCTTCGCGCCTGTCTTAGCCTTGAATTTGGATTTTTCGCTGCTTTTGGGAACTTTTTCATTTGACCAGCAGATCTTGCACAAAAAGACTTCCTTCTTTTCGCTGCTTTACTACCTTTTTTTACCTTCCCAGTAACAGCTGTTTTAAGTTTTGAACCAGGATTGAGTCGACGATATGCTCTTACTCCTGCTTTTGTCATACCCGCACCAGACTTCGTAGAACGAAAGTTCTTCTTATTCCTTGCTGGCATCTTACCTTTTCTTTTTGCGGGCATTTGTTCTCCTCTTTCTTACAATAGTTTTTACATTTCTTGGTTTACCACCTGGGTTACCAGCTGCACGCTTACGTTTTACCGCGCTGCGCTTTTGTGCTGCAGTCATTGTACGAGCTTTTGACCGTGGCACACACTTTGGATATTTACGTTTGCTTTTACCTTTAGCAGACTTTCTACCACAAGCTTGATACTTACCCTTTTTCTTTGGTGCACCAATATCAACCCAGTCACCTTTAGGGCCTTTACCAAACCATGCAGTCAAACCGCCTGTAGGTTTAGCCATTACCTATATCCACCACCACGTTTTTTATAAGTACGAACTAACCAACCATTGGCATATGCAGAAGGATATACCTTAAACTTACGTTTAGCTTCAGCCTTTACCCTTGCATATAAGCTTGGATTAGTTGGAGTTGCACCTTTTCTTTTAGTGGTTTTCTTCTTTGCTTTCCTTGGCATTATTTCTTTTTCCTTGGACGTCCTCTTTTCTTAGGAGGTTCCGGTTTATATCTTTGTTGACCCCATTTAATGAGGCTTGAATAACTTTCTTTTACTTTAGTAAAAAATTTATAAATGTATTCCATATAAAAAACTCCAGCCATAATTAATGCGGCTCCTATAATAGTACACGAAATTACGGTCATTTTCTCCTTCTTCGCGCAGTTTTTGTACGTCTAAAGGATCTATTGGATTTCTTTGATTCCATGCGAATATTCTTTACTTTCGCATTTAGAGGGTTGTTATCCTTGTGTGCTACGTCTTTACCATCACCTTTCTTAGCTTTACCTAAGCGCACCATAATACGTCTAGACTTATTACGTCCAGCTCTACGCTTCTTTTGTGAGGGTTTAGAGTGATAATTATCGTATTCTTTACGATAGTTACGAGGCATTCCTACTTACCAACTTTTTCCTGCGCTTTTTTGTGCGCAGCTCTAAAAGTATCTCCCATAAGCATACGTCTTTTCATAAAAGCCATATGTTTTGTAGTGTGATGTTTTGAATGCCGTTTCATAGCATTCTCCTGCCTTTTGGTAAGGGCTTTCTTTTTGACCTTCATTGCGGGTCTTTTTCTAGTTCTTGGCATTATTTACCTTTAACTCCACGCCCCATAAGAACATCAGCATAAGTTACTTTCCCATCTTTATTTAAGTCAGGAAACTTCATTTTGCTTTTCTTTCTTTTGTTTTTGCGAGCCTTTGCAGCTTGCATGTATTTCTCGTTAGCCATCTGGTTTCTCCGATGTTGATATTAAAAAATCAATGATTTTTATTTTATCGTTTACTTCTGCTAGTTGTCCAACTAATTTATCTAACTCAACACTATATTCTGTGTGCTCAGGGATACTAGTCGGGTTGTTCAACAGCACTTCTAAATCTAGACTTATTTTAGCACGTTCTCCGTGCAGCACTTCCTTTTGTGCGCAAAGCACTCCTAGCTTATTCATAATTACCTACTTCTTTTTCTTTTTAGTCTTTTTCTTACCATAAGACATTTTCATAGCCTTAGGTTTTTTAGTCATAGACTTCTTTTTACCGTAGTTGTATGGCATATTTATTCCTCCGCAATGCATATGTTTATATTACCTTATTGTGGTTTAGTTGGGAATACCACGCTATCAATATCCGTTACTGATGAATTAGTAGCAGGTACATCCCGTAGAGCCTGTCTGTATGTAGCCCACTCTGTTTTCTTTTCTGTAGTTAACGGGCTATCAGGACTTTGAGTCCAATCGCATTCTGCTAACAAAAAGTCTCTATCTCTTCTAACTTTGGGCCAAAAGTCAGGTGTATAACTTACTGCAGCTCCGTCAACAATCTTTTGTGTTGCTCTATCAAACTCCCCTTCAATAATACTGTCCCCTGAATTTAATAATATATCGTCTACACTATCAGCAGAAGTCTGCCCTTGTGTGTGGATAATGCCCGTAGAGGTATTGTAAATCGAATAGTTCTTCATAATTAAGTTGTATTATCTATGTACACGTACATACTTTGATACGTACTATTGTGTTGTCCACCTGTTACGCTCCAATTAATACGCCAGTAAACTGTTTCTTGTGAGCTAGACATGCCTGTAAGTGTGCCCTGCCACATAAATGCGTACGTCCTAAAAGTACCAGCATCTGCATTTACTGTAGGTGATAAAGAAACCCAAGTAGATCCATCAAAACTATATTGTATTGTGCCGTTTCTTACATCTCCTAATACAGCACTGTATAAGACTTGGAATGTTGCTCCATTTCTTACATTGTTTACTGTGATAGGTAAAAAAGTAGTTTCGGTGCTATTTACTGTGGATCCAGGGTATGTACCACCAAATTGGTTTGCGCTGTTATAAACAGCTAAAGGCACTGTGCCGGATGTCTGGTTTATAATATCAGCACTAACATCTGCAAAATGTTTTACATTTAAGGTATCTACATTTATTTTATTTGAATCTAATGTGCCAGTAATTTTAGCATCTGTTATTTGGGCGTCCGCTATCTTAGCCGTCGTGATTTGGGCGTTCCCAATTTTAGCCGTTGTAATATTTGCGTCCGCTATCTTAGCCGTTGTGATAGCTGCGTCCGCTATCTTAGAACTTTGGATAGTTGCGTTAGCAATACGTGCATTTGTTATAGCTCCGTCTTGAATACGTGCACTATCTATAAATACAGTGCCGCTACTTACAATAAAGGGCGCAACATTTGTAGATCCACTCCAAATCGCAAACTTGTCAGCTTGAAACTGCACATATGATTGTAAGTTAGAACCACTGTTTGCATTTGCACCAATCAACATACCTGCAGCTGATACACTACCATTACTTTCTACACTTGCTTTGATCACATACATGGCATTTAGGTTGCCATTTATAGTAGAAGTTGTATTACTAACAGTTGTTATGTTTGCTGCATTTGTAGTATCTGCACTGGTTAATACAGAGTACCCAGGCATGTTAGCCAGAGTTTCACTCAAGTCTGTCATGACTGCTGATACATTAGAAAGCGTTGTAGCTTCTACACCATTGGTATTATTAAAAGGTCCTTGTACATCATTGGTGCTTACATACCTAACCCAATAGTAATAAGTTTCGTCATAACCAACTTCATCCGTGTATATGAATGCGTTTGTTGTTGCCCGTAGAGTCGCACCCGCTAAGTTGTTATCTCTTGATCTCCAAATTTCAGTATAAGCATGATTACCGTACGGTGCACTAGCACTTGTCCCATTCCAATCTAATATAACTGCAGTAAAAGCTACACTTGCTGTGAGTGATATAGGAGCCGGAGGGACACTTAAATCACCAACGACTTCATCTATTGGGCCAAAATCACTTGGACCCGTCCCTGCATTTGGATTAAAAGGGTTATCATTTTTTTCTTTAACTACACCACTATCAATTAGTTCTCTAACTGTTACAGCTCTATCAAGTGGATGTCCTCTTTGCCCGGTGTGCACACCTAAAATTTCATGCATGGCTTTTAGTGAGCCAGCTAGTTCTTTATCTACAGTGCCTGGGATTGGTTTTAAACCGGGGAGTTTAGTTTTATCAGTAGCCACTAAACACCTCTTAGTTCATCAATAGACTCACCTATACATACTTCGTTAACAGTTTTTGCTGAAGATACCTCAATAGCAAAAGTTCTATGCATACTTGCAGGTAAACGTACTATAGGTTCATAAATTGTTGTTGCACTAAAACTCGGTGTTGTACCAGTTACAGAATACACACTACCTGATGTGCTAATGGTAGCGTTATAAATAACAGAGCCATCACCATAAACTTTCAGTGTTACAGGAAAAGCCTCTGCATCTACTTTTGCAAAACCCATACTTGTTGGCTTTGCAGTTACAAACTCTTTTGATTTCCAAGTACAAGTTTGATCGGTTGTGCCCCCTTGGAACTTCTTAATATCATTATCAATGATAATATACAATTCATTATCATCAGGATCTGTAAATCCACCTCGTATTTCTTCTGAAGCAGTAAGTGTTGTAAAGGTTGATTCACCACCCCGTGGATCAAAGATAAACCCACCGAAGCCAGAACCTGTATTGTAGTAACCTACATAACGACCTTTCCATAAAAACCCATCAATTGTGGTTGGGTAATAACTTGACTGCCATTGATCAGGACTAATTAGCCCTTCGGTTAAGATTCTAACTTGTGCACCTTGTATAGCAACTAACCCATCGGGGCCAGCGTACATAACGTATTCACCCATATCTACCATCGAGCCTTTACTTAAACACGCTTGAGCTGCTTCAATACGTACAGCACTCATCGATTGTGGGTCTGTACCTGCAACTAAATAAGGTGTGCCTTTTGTACCTACAACTAAACCATTACTTGTTACTGCAATCGCTACAACCTCTTCTTCAAGAGTTATACGATAAGCTGCAGGCCAAGCATGAGGTAAGAAAGGTTCAGAGAAACAAACTCTTTTACCAGTAAACCCAGCAAATACACCGTAAGGCATTGCAACAAGACCTTTCATTGGCCCATCTGCATAGAGACTTGTGTCCTCGTTTGGTGGACCAATCCAATATGTAGATGGAATAATTTCCGCTAAATCATCATTATCAGAAGTATCTGTGTAAGAAGTTGTAGCTAAAGTAACTTCAGCTACAAATTGAAAAGCAGTTGTATTTGAACCTGTGTTTGATCTGTAAATACGTTTCTTACTTAAGTTAGTGTTTGTTCGACCGGTGCCCGAGACACTTGTTTCAAGACCTGACACCACGACTTTTCTATTATCATCCGTGGTTACAACGGTAGAAGCTGCTGAAGGAGGTCCTTCTTCCCCGTACGCACTTACAAAGGTGTACACATAAGAAGTACTGTAATCAATCAATGCGCTCGATGCGTCATTAAATGTCGCACCGTTTGTAATGGAGCTTGAAGTTCCTGAAGAAGTAGCTGCACTATTTACTTCGACTGTTAGTGTTGTTGTACTTGGTACACTTACAATCTTATGATCTACATTGATATCTGCAGCAGGCACACCATTAACAGCGCCAAAGTTAGCTAATTTAACGTATTGACCTACAGAGGCACCGTGTGCAGTACTACCTGTAGTTACGGTTAATACCGATGAACCGTTGGTCGTGGTTATCGTAGAGTTGATTCCGGTTGGCGTTTCAAGGGCGACGGTCGGTGCTGCTGTAGGTTCTGGTATACCTAACCTGTAAAAATTACTAGGAAAAGGTGCAGATCCAACAATCACATCACTTCTACCCATACGTGGGAAAGACTGTCCTGACCAATATACGGTGTTATTAGTATCACCAGCAATTGGTCCCGGTACAACATCTACGTCTTCATCAAACTGTAACCACCGCTCAGGGGAATCTGTATATTTAAATATACTTGTACGACTTGTATTACTTAAAACTAACGTCTGTGAGTTATCCGTAATAGGTACAATCCTACCACTATCTAGGTTTACATCTTGTGCAGTTTGAGCGAGATTGTCTTTTAGTAGTCTAGGTGAGACTTGAGGAGCCAGTCCGCCAAACGTGATGAGCTTAAAGTACGCCATATGTTAATAAATTTATTCATCTTAAATTATACACGATTATGCTGACAATACCGGATAAGATAATCCAGAAGGCTCTTTCAAAGGTGTTAATACCTCTGGAGTTTACAATAGCTTTTTGTTCGACAATCTCTACTCTATCTTCGAGTCTGTCCATTCTTGCGATGAATCTATCGTTTTGTTTCAATACAGTAGTTACTCTCTCTTCAATCCTTGCAATTGCAATGACAGCATCCGAAAGTTTGTCTATTTTAGTTTCTAATTTTTCTAGTCTGTTTGATACTTCGCTACTCACTTAATAACTCCAAATGTGAGGGCGTGGACTATAGTTCTCTATCTCTGCGATATCTAAATGTATAAAACGCCCGCCTCCTTTTTGGTTAACACCGATACCGGTAAAACCATGCGCTATGCCTTTGTATAACACCTGTAGCGCTTTTTCATGGCTAACAGCGATATCAACTGCTAACCCAAGCGCATGTGTACCTGGCTTGCTTTTCTTAGCTTCTATAGGATGTTCAGGACATCTATAGCCAGATGATATAACTAGGGGAAATCCTAGGTCATCACGCAATACTTGTAGTTTATCAACTAATTTTGGATTAATCTCGTTTTTGCCGCAATGTTTGCACTTAAATTCGTCGAGTTTAAAGTTTTTCCAGCTATTCTTCTTTTTGAACACTTTTAATTTTATCCTCTTGTATAGCCTCTTTCAGCTCTTTAGAGGAATGGACTTGTGCAGCCTGACATTTCTTAAGTTGGTAAGAAATATCTGCAATCTCTTGCTGAAGTTTCGCTAGCATGTTGAATCCATCTATAACTCTGGGGTAAGATCCTCAATTAAATAAGTATCTCCATCAAAGTTAATCTCCTTGATTTTGTCATCTGACATAATTTACTCCTTATTTTTTATTAGACGAACCGAAGTAAAAAGATATTACGGCTGTCGCTATCCCGGTGATACTACCGATAACTAACATAACGATATCATCACTTGAATCTGGCTGTGGGTACAAAGTAACCATACCAATATACCCAAAGAAACCTACTAAACAAAGAACACCTAAAAACTTTGGTGTCCAATCTGAACTAAACTTATCTCTAGCATCTTGTACATCTTCTGTTTCTAATCTAAAGATATCTACATCTAGTTCTTTCATTTGTAATTCAAATTCTTTTTCAGCTTTTTTAAGCTGCATCATCTGTTCTGATGTAAGGTTATTCATTGCAGCTTCAATAGACTTTGGATTATTAGGTACTCCTAATACACTACTTAGAATTTGACCTGCTTGTCCACCAAGAGGGCCGCCGATTGCAGCTCCAAGAGTTGGTGCTAATGCTCCTAATACTGATTTAAGTTTTTTCATGATAAGATTGGAAATTCTCCTAAGGGTCTTACTGGTGGATTGGCATCGTTATAAACATAAAGTGCTGCTAGTGCATCTACATCTGATGCAGCATCAATCTGTGTACACATAGCATTAGCTTTTGTTCTTATAGCAGCTCTATGTGTAGTTATGTTATTTGGACAAGCTGTGCCACCATCTGCTTCTCTAATCACATACCAATCTGTGTCACTAAGCAGACCACCTGCCTGTGAATTTATTACTTCTTTGTGGTTGGTTTTTAATTCATCTAAGTCTTTTGCAGTCGCAGTACCATAAGAAGCTGTGACTGTATCATCTGAAAAATCAAATGATTGATTGGTGTTAATGTAATATTCAGAATTTTTATAATTGCTGTTATCAATAACAACCTCATAAATACCTATTGCTTCTAGTTCTTCACTAGACCAAACACTAAAAATATTTTGAGGATATTGATTCTCCCCAATAGTTATAGCTTTAGGCTTATTATAAACCTTGCTTACTTCGTTGTTTTCTACTAATGCCCACATAATTTTATTATACCTCTATCTTGCTGTCGTTGGAATTCCTGTTGATGTTACAAATGGACTTTCTGCAAATGCCATATAAAGATAGGTTTCTCCACTTGAATTTGAATCAGTATTACCTGTTGTGCATCTAAATCCATTAGACAGCATATCAATATTATTTTGTGTATCTGTTCCTAGATCAGAGCCATTTTCTGCTGCATCTCTGTTCCAACCTAATTTTTTAATTACCTCATTGTAGCCGGGGCTTTTGTTGCTATAAACCTGCCAATTAGCAGTCGTGCTTGATGATTTAATCATTACGAAAGCAGGAGAAAAACCTGTATAAATAAATGTTTCATCAGAATTGCCCCCGCCTGAATAACTACCAAACTTGCTGTAACCTTGTTTTTGTGCAAAGCAGTAAGCTACAAAATTTGTGTTGTTGTCGTCATTACCACTAAATACTGTAGATGTAGGTACATCATAACTTGTAGCACTAAAAGAATTACCTTGATTTATAACTCCATAATCATGTGTGCCATCAACTGCTGTAGTAAAAAACAACCAACTATTAGTGTTTGACCTGTTTTTCCAAAAAACTATATCAGGTGCTACACCTAATCCATGACCATAAGTTTTTGTGCTACCAGTAAAACTACCAAGCACAATACTAAATCCTGCTGTGGTGTTGGCTTGTACTGTTGTCGTTGAGTTGCCATCTGTATTAGAACTTGTTGTACCTCCATTGGCTTTCCAACACCAACTAAGGTAATTGTCATTTGAAGCATTAAAACCTGCATCACCTGCGCCTACACCAAACCCATCTGAATCTAATGTCATTACATAATCATTAATAGTAGATTCTGCACTACCAAGATTAGATGATATCGTTTTACCTGATGAACCTACACCCCTAGATGAATCCATTAAACTGTGATTAAAAGCTATACCTCTTGGTTTAGTCCATACTAAATCAGGTTGCATGTTACTATTACCATCAAACGTTATTGATTGTGTTGAGCCACTACCTGCCCAAGAAGCTATTTGAAAATGTGCTGAAGGATCGTCTATTGTTGTATATGCCATAATTAATTATCCAAATTCTGCTAAATTTTTTGAACACAAAGCATAGTAATCATAAGTACCATCGTTTGTTGAATACTCAAAATTACCATGGCCATTGGGGTCTGAATTTCCTGATGATATTGTATATGCACAATACCCACCAAAGTTTACAAAATATTTAGTTCTATATGCTGATGAACCTGTACCATCTGCAAATGCAGCAGCATAATTATTTTTGTTAAAGTTTACTGATATAGAAGCGTTTGTGAGTGTTGCCACAATATCATTGGCATGTGCATTACCAATTAAAGTACCATTTTTTTTGACCTTTAAAGTGTCATTATCTAAATCTAAATAAATCCCTATGATGTCATTATTACCACCTGAACCTGATGTTTCCCATGCAGTGTTGCTGCCATTAAAATAGGCATTACCATTTTGTCCATATACACCAATACTAAATCCACCATCTCCTTGACCGGGATATCTAGCCATATTTTTGTCTAAAGAAGATACTCCGTACAGATAATAAAAAGAATCACCTTCATGTAGACTTAACTTGAACTCCCAATACCATTTTCCTCTATTGACTCCAAATGTACCTCTTATACTACCTGTTCCACTTCCGGGATCTTGTAAATGCACTGTACCACCTTCAGTTAAAAGAGCAGGTGTGTCAGATCGTTGGTCATGTATATTAAGTATGCAAAAGTTGTTAGTAGGAGTATCAGTAGCATGATCTGCGGCAGTTAAATTAGAATCTGAAAAATCATGATTGTTGCCACTACTGTCATTTCCTGTGGAAGATGTGTCATCAAAATTTAATTTAAATCCATTTGTTCCATAAGAACCTGTATATTCTTTTGGCTTCCAAATACCACTATCGTCGTCAGTTTCACCAAAGCTAGATGGTGTAGATGCAGTACCATCTAATTGATGCCACTCTGCAATATACCCATTGAAATATAAACCACCTTCTATGGGCGAACTACCAATATTATGTATTTCTGTATTGTTTACAGGGAAATCGTGATTTTGATTTATACTTGACCTATTGTCTGTACTGAAAGAAGTTTCTTCTACCCCATTAACATATAGCTTAATTCTATTTGCTGCTGTTCCGTCTGTTGTATCTACTTTAATTAAAAAATGATACCAAGCTGCAACATCACGGAAAACTCTATTTGTTATGAGCCATGTGTTTTGACTTTGAATATCAAAAGTATCTCCTGTACCAAATCTTAATGTGAATCTATCGTCATTTGCATCAGAGTTACCTGCTTCAAATAAATATTGTTTTACTCCATTAATTTCAGTCCTTTTAACCCAAAAACTTATTGTAAAAGTTCTGCGGTTACCTGCAGAAGAAAAAGTTTTATAAAGTCTTTCGCTGTTATCAGATTCAAGTTTTAGAGAGTTTGATACTTCATACCCACCTGATGCTGAGTTTGCTCCTGCAACTGCTAATAGACTCATGTTAGCTCAGTGTTAAGTTTTGGTTTCTACCTACTTCGAGCCACTTACTTCCATTGTATCTAAATGTGAATAGGTCACCCTTAGATGCAGTAGTTGTAAGCGTTGGTGCTGTATCATCTTTGAATTCGTATACAGCGTTCCAGGTTAGTGTTCTTGAACCCGTACCATCTTGGATAAGTAGCAAGGATATGTATTGACCGCTGCCCACAGCATTACTTGGGGCAGCTAATGTTCTATTACCACCCAAGGTAAGTTTTGCTATTGGCGATGTAGATACATCCCATGAAACAGTGCTTCCATCAGTTAAGGTTGCTTCTGTTCCTAGTTTAACTTGACATCCTGTAAGATCCAGAACATCACCACTTGCTATCTCCTCAATAGCTGGTGTTCCACTACCATCTACGATTAAAGGAAATCTTGCTGCCATTTTATACTCCTACGTTTACGTTTGAACCTGAACGAGTCTCTACAGCAAGTGTGCCACTCGTTACGGTTATATTTGTGTTACTACTTCTACCTACCACAGTTAATGTTTGTGAAACAGATATAGTTGAGAAACTAAGTGTACCACTACCATTAGTAGTAAGTGCTTGTCCATTACTACCATCAGACACATTAAGTTGTGTAATGCCTACTGCATTATCTGCTATAACTCTTGATGTGACTTTAGTGTTTGCCATTATTCAGGGCCACTCTCTGATTCGTTTCTCTCTGCTGCTGTTTGAATGATACCTAGATCATAAGCCTGTTGTACTTGTGCATCAGCGCCTACTGCCATAGCAATTTCATTTTCATTACAGTGTTGTTGTAATACAGCTAATATTTTTTCTTTAGCTACATGAACTCTTGCTGATACTGCATTTTCTACCCAATCTTCAGGTGTATTAGCAGCATATTCAAAAGCCTTGTAATCTATTGCTGATATTTCTACTGTTATTGTTGCCATCTTATTTCTCCTAACTTAATAATGTCATTGATATTCTTCGCCATACTGTACTGGTTGTACCTGTAGGATCATACCAATCATCTGATTCTACTAAAATATAATCATTTGCTGCCATCTCTATTGTATGAGTCCAACACCTATAATGAAACCCTGATGCTTCATCATTTAATGTTTGTCCGATTTTTGTCCCATTATGATAAATAGCTGTATCTTTTCTTACGCTTGTTTGATCCATGATTGTTGTAATAGAAACTAGATAAACACCTGCAACGTCTGCGGTAAATCTTTTTTGTCCGCTTACTGTATTAACAGTCAAATTACTTCTTGAAGAAGCTGCGTGATCAGTATAAGTATTAGCGATACCACTACCGCCTGTATTAGTTAACGAACCAAATATATGTGGTTGATTTGGTGCTGTTACATTGCCATCATGTGTAACATTAAATCTATAATCAGGAGAGCTTAAATCTCCTGCACTTCCTGTTCCCCATGTTCTAAAACTTAACCCACCACTACTATTGACTACTAATTGTGAAGAGTATCCTGTTGATAATCTTTTATATCCTGTATCTGTCCAAGCATTATTACCTCCCAAAAATAAAACTGTGTTGGAATAACCTGCTATATGAGTATCAGCCATTTGAAAGCCTTGAAACTCAGTACCCCAATGACTACTGATTGTTGTGCCTTGTGTAGAAATCATCTTGCTACCGCCACCATCAATCCTCATACGTTCTGTAGGGCTATTCGATGTACCAAAAACTAAATCATTATTATTTGAAAAAACCATTGCAGCACCACCTGTATTAGTTAGTTCAAAATAGTTTGTTGCTTGTCCTGAGCTTATAAATCTTACAGGTGAATCACCGCTATCAGATACAACAAGTCTTGCGTTTGGACTTGTAGTGCCAATACCAACTTGCTCTGAAGAATTTATTGTAATTGCAGTCGCATCCGCAGAAGATGAAATGCCTGCAACGCCTAAAGTTCCATCTATTAACTCGCTTGGTATCTTGGTGTTTGCCATTACGTATTACTTTCTATATATGCTTTGCCCGTTGCTACTGCATCAGAGCAAGTTGTTTTTTTACTATTAGATGATCCGACCACATTTGGTGTTTCATTCGTGCCATCGTAAGCTAAAATAAGTTCTAAGTGGTCAACATTTTGTTGAACTAAAGTATTTATTTCTTCTTGGGTTAAATCATCTCTGACAATTGAACCATCATCTATACCATTAATTAAAGTTGCGGAATCAACTCCTGCATTTAAGACTTGGGCTACAGTTTGAGTTGTCATATTATTCTCCTAGTTTTTCTTTAAGTGCTTTTACTTCTGCTGATAATTCTTTTACAGCATTTACTAAATACCAAGTAATGTTATCAGGGTCTACACGCATACATCCTGAATCTTCTGTTTTGACTACATCAGGTAATACTTCTTGTATCTCTTGGGCAATCACGCCAAGCTGTACACCTTGTTTTTCTACTGCTACAGCTTTTGGATTATCAAAATCAGTGATTTCGTCTTCTGTTCTGTATTCAAAGTTTTTAACTTGTATTTGTTCTATTTTATTTAAACCATCAGTATTTTCTACAATATTTTTCTTTATTCTTCTGTCTGATGTTGTAGCCCAAGAAGATGAATTATTGCCTTGATAAATACTAGCTGAGCCACCTGCGGAAAGAAATCCTGTATGGTTCCCTTTACCACTACCGCCTACAGTGGAGATAAATAAACACCTGTAGTCAGTGCTGTTTGCACAAGATGCATTTGTCCCAATAACAACATTATTATCACCCGTGGTTGTGTTGTAACCCGCTGAACCACCTAGAAAAACATTATTACTGCCAGTGGTAATTGCTACTCCCGCTTCTCTTCCTATACAAGTTGATTTATCAGATGTGGTGAGTACATATGCTGCACCTGAACCCATAGCAGTACAATTATTAGAAGTTGTTTGTG
>BCSF01000021.1_pt1 | contig 66977 bp, 82 predicted proteins | sample 1016431 | NCBI WGS metagenome assembly BCSF01 (sample SAMD00045685;SAMD00045686;SAMD00045687;SAMD00045688;SAMD00045689;SAMD00045690;SAMD00045691;SAMD00045692;SAMD00045684;SAMD00045690;SAMD00045691;SAMD00045692;SAMD00045684;SAMD00045685;SAMD00045686;SAMD00045687;SAMD00045688;SAMD00045689, study... | reverse complement strand
TCTCTAGGAAGTCGTCTGCTAGTGTAGTACGCAAAAGAGTGTACTGCGCGGCATCCTTCTCGATGTCCTTCCACTTCTTCCTCTCAGCCTTCTTCATTATCTCTAACTTTCTGATGTCTAGGAAGTTCTCTACCATGTCATCTAGTGTGTTAGCCTTTATCTCTTCGTCGGTAAACGGTTGCATACCATGCTTCCACTTGTTTACCTTGATGTACTCGCTAATCATAGCGGATGGCATATCGAACTCACGTGCCATGTCATCTACGGTAAGACCACCGCCCACATCAGAATATGCTTGTTTCATTGCTCGGTGTTTTTCACCGTCTACAAGTATAAGGCCGTCTACTGCCTCCATCATTACAATATACTTGTCATTGTTTGAATCGTAGTAAGTTTTGGTGGATGTTGTCGTGGTATCTTCTACCTCGTCAAAGTTTCTGAAAGAATTACCTTCTCTAGTCCATCTCAATATCGCTACTCTCCATGCGTCTACACTTCTATTAGGCTCAATCTCATTGAGGAACTTCGCAAAATCTGCTGTAGAGGTCCAATGCCTATCGTTTGCGAATCGGTCGATGAGGTCGCGCCCATAATACCTGCTTGCCATGTTATTGCGGACTGTAGGACTACTTATAACGTTTCGTGTTTCAGAATTAATTTTATTGTTTTGTTAATTTACAAAAAAAATAAAACGGGGTACTGAAAGCCTGTTCTGAATTATTTTTATTTCTTCAATAGTGTGTCTGTAATTAGACCAAGCCCCTACTGTTCTATACTGTAACTATTAGTTACCGTAGGTAACTTCTCTATACTATAGAAAAAATTAAAAAAATAGAAAATATTAGAGCAGTATAACATTTTATTTTTTCTGTAAAAAGCATAAAAAACTGAAAAATATACACGAATGATTATAAAACGTCTAAAAAATGAAAGAAACATGGCGGAGCGTAGTCGGTGGAACCTATTTCGACCAAGAGCAAAAGCAGAAGTGAAAAATCCAATAATTGAGAGAGTCGGTATGCTCTCGGAACCGTTCAATGCGGTAGCCGGTATACCTGATATTGTAAGAGACACAGAAAGATTGCGTAAAGACAGCAATCACGATAATGAGTTTGACTTGTTTGACAATATGTTGAAGTTAGACCCCGAACTAAACGGTGCTGTTCGTGCCGTCGCTCTTACTGCCAACAACTATTCTATAAATTACTCAAGAGGTAAAAACGCGCGTATACGCAATGCGATAAGAGAACTGGTAGAAGACAACATAGACTTTGATGACATCATGATTAATGCAATGAGAAATCTCATGGTCTACGGTAATGACATCAACAAGATAGTCGGTAAGCAGGGTGTAGGGGTGACTGCTCTTCAAAGTCTACCTGTAAAACAAATCACCATAGTTGACGAGCGCGGTGGTTTAGGTTCTTACTTCGTAGCAGACGAAGATAACCCAATCATCAACGCTACGACATATATGCTACGTGAGGCATCTATGTACGAAAGAGAGATACCTGCTGCTGAAATACTACACGTGCGTATAGACTACAGAAGTAATTGGTTTACCGACAACAAGGGTAGAAAGACCTACGGTGTGTGGGGCGCATCTCGGTTTACGTCGCTCAAGCAACCAATACGCATGAAGTACAACAGCATGAATAACCGTATCAGTCTTGAGGACAGCATGACCAAGCAGTTTATCACAATTGACAAATCCGCTATCGAGCATATCCAAGACCCTGCTGAGCAGCAACAGCGTCTACAGCACATCATGGATGAGGTCATCAGTCTGTTTGAAGGTCTGCGTGGCGACCAAATACCTGTTCTACCTCACTATGTTGAACTACACCACGTTGATGTAGGTAACTCAGTACCCAACAACACAGGCTTCTTAGATGCTATCAACTCAGATATAGCAGCCGTACTACAGGTTCCTAGAGTAGCAGCAGGTCAAGAAAAAGGCTCTACCTTTGCTGCTACATACAACGCGAATCTTTGGGCTGTTCAGGCTATAGCCCGTATGCACAGAATCCTTGCAGAGTCTGCAATGAAACTCTTTATGATGCACTTAGACCTTCTTGGTATAGAATACCGAAAGCAAGACCTACCTACAATTAAGTTTGAGGCTATGGATAGCGAAACACCACTCAATGTAATGCAGAGAACTGTCATGGGTTATAACGCTGGTATTCTCACATTGAACCAAAGCCTAGACCTACTAAACCTACCAACCATAGGTAGAGAAGGAGATGCAAGAACCGATGGTGCAAGCAACACAGGAGAACTGCCGCGTGAAAACTCACAGGACGGTGCTTCTGATGTTGCTCAGTAGCGTCTATATACTTTTAGCGTTAATATTCGCAAAGACTAAGGTTTTCGTTGAAACCTTAATAAAACGCTGGCGTGGTGATACGTGCATGAAGCCAATGAAAATGAGCAATCCCAACGAGTACTTGATGCTCACATTCGGTTTAGGTGTTGTTTTGGCGTGGGTAGTTATCGCGGCCACAGCATCTTACTACAGCATAGTAGAAGAAAGAGATATTACAGATTCACAATTAACAGTCATCGGTCTTTTGGGTGGTCCGGCACTTTTGATTATCACTAGTGTACTTGACTTATTTAAGGGTAAGGAATCAGCAAAGATTAACATTCTACCCGACCAGTTAGCGAGCGACGTATCATCCGTAGAAGCACTTGATACACACACACGAATGCTTGAGGAACTTAAGTTGAAGCACGACCTAGACCTAGAGAAGATGCAGAAGCAACACAGCCTAGACATGGAAGCATATCAGATAACAAATGGAAAGGTGAAGAAAGAATGAATCTAAGCATTTTCTGTTCCTTCTGTACTATGGGTATATGTGTTGATTGTCCTATCAAAGAGGACTAGGCATGGAATATGACGGAAACCCTATTTGGGTTTTCATCATGCGTTGTATTGGAATAATACTCTAATAAAGTTTAATAAGACAGTCCTTTTCTTTGTGAGAGCATGAGTTGCGACTGTAACGAAGTAGCGGCTGAACCAACACCAAGAAATGACGAAACTCACGGTGAGTATATGTCTAGGTGTATGGAAGCGGGCTACACAGAAGATGAATGTATGGCCGCGCACGAAGGACACACCTTTCAAGAAGAAGAAGTCGAAGGATATTACGACGACGAAAAGAAAAAGAAAAAGGCATCCGAAGACTGCGGTTGCGGTTGTAAGGGTGGAGAAGTAGCCTACGAAGATTGGGAAGAAGTTGATGTCGAGGCCGCTGAATATCAAGGTCGCAAAGTAACTCTTAACAAACCATTCCGAACATCGGGCGCAAGTAAGAAGTTCGGTGTATATACCAAAAATGAAAAGGGTAATGTCGTTCTTGTAAGATTCGGCGACCCTAACATGGAAATCAAAAGAGATGACCCCGAAAGGAGAAAGAACTTCCGAAGTAGGCATAACTGCGATAATCCCGGCCCGAAGTGGAAGGCCCGTTATTGGTCTTGCAGACAATGGCGCGGTGGTAAGAAGGTCGAAGCCGGTATGGAGGATTATATCTTCTCAACACCCGAAGGCGCAAGGCAGAAATCTATGGAGATTGGCTTTGAGGGCGAAATACACAGCGACCAAATGGCTGACGGAACTCCTATGTATTTTCCGGGTCCCGATGAAGAAACATTCCAAAGATGGTTCGACCAAAACGATAGCCATACCGCATCTGAGGGTTGCGGGTGTGGTTGTGGTTGCGCTGACGAATCTGTTGAAGCAAAAAGCGCAGACGACCCATGCACAGAAGGCTACGAGCAATACGGCATGAAAATGAAGAATGGTCGTAAAGTTCCTAATTGTGTTCCTATCAAACAAAAGGCGGAGGCCGCATACGATGTATGCGCGACCTGCATGACTCAAGATGCGTGCGTCGAAGCAAAGTCATGCAAAGCCGAAGCCTCATATCATTCTTGTCCGCCCGGCCAAGAATATAAAGATGGTAAGTGTCGAATGGTATCTGTAACTCTTGAAGTAGAAATAGAAGAAGTAGAGGCTATGGTTATCGCTGACACAGGAAAAACTGTTTACGAGATACGAGGTATCGCATTCCACGAAGGTATGAATAAGAACAAGTGGTCCTTGACTCCCGCTGGCGCAAAGTCAGTTGTTGAGCAAATGGAAGGTAAGGACTTGACACTAATGCACCCAAAGGCAAATGAGCATGGCGCAGGTTTCACACGAAACACAGAGGGTCTTGAGGAATCCGCAGTAGGTACAATACTAGGTGGTTCATTCTTTACTACAAACGCTGGCTACGATGTAAGGTATGTAGCACGCGTTACGCGCGAGGAAATGTTCGCGTCTATGGAAGACGGTCTTTGGAAGCAAGAGGGCTACGGAGTTTCTATCGGCGGGTCAGGTATTCCCGTCGAAGCATCAGAAGACGGTTTGGTCTTCGGAGAAGATTTCACATTCGACCATTTGGCTTTGGTTCATAGGCCCGCATATAATAGGGCAAATGTTGAAACGATAACCAAGAAAACGGTCGAAGAATTATCAACAGCAAGTGAAAACGAGCAAACCTTTATAGGACAACCTATTGCTGACGATAATCAACCAACGGTGATTGCTATGACCGAAACAGAAACAACAGAAATTGATTATGAAGCCGAGATGGAGGCTGTGAAAGCAGACCTAGTTCTCGCAAACAGCCGAATTGCAGAATACGAAGCAGTTGAGGCTCAAAGAGTTGAAGATGAAAGAATGGCCCTTGTAACTAAGGCTTCCGAACTCGGAATGTCCGGTCACGAAGACCTATCTACTCCAACCCTAGAGACACTCATTGCTTCTTGGGAAGCCGCTCACCCTGAGCCAGCACCAGTAGAGATGACTCCTGTAGAGTCCGTCGAAAAGCCTGTTGCTGAAACAGTCGAGGCTTCTACTGACAGCCCAAAGGTTTCTAACTACCTAAACGGCAGAATGGTCAGCAACGATGAGCGCGTTTACAGCAAAGCATGGAACGCATGGGCATCAGCATGGAACCAAACACTCGCAACTGATGAGAAGGCAAGAATGTCTGCTCCAAGTTACGAAACAAGAAAGGAGATGATTTAAAATGGTAGCACTATCAGGAAACGACCCACGACACGCACCCGACATTCAAGAGACATTCGCAAGCAAAGGACTTCTAGTTAAGTACGATGCAAGCGGACTTCTTATGACTGCAAGCGTAACCGATACACCAATTGGCTACACCGCAGCAGAATCCTCAAGAGGAGAGGACCAAGCACTAGAGGCTGCTGGAACCGGAACGGCTTCCATCCTACCACTAGACGGACTTTGCTACCTAAAGGTTGCTAACGATATTGCATCGCCTAAGTTCGGACTTTCAATCTATGTATCACAGACCGGAGACGAAAACGGTTGTGTTGATGACTCATCAGCAAACAGCGCAGTATTCGTAGGTTACTACTGTGGTGACGAATCAGCCATTACGGCGGGAGATTTCATACCAGTGTGGTGCTGAGTAGGAAAATAATATAGGAGATAAGAGGTGAATAAAATGAATCAAACACTTGAAGAAATACTAAACGTAGAAGCAGCAGAAGGACCATTCGCTCCCGGCGACGCAGTTCTTGAGCAGACTCTAAGAGACTTTATCCAACTACAGTCAAACACAATCGCTATCGCAACCGACCTTGTTGGTGTACGAAGCGTACCTTGGCTATCTTTCACATGGTACACTGGTGTCGTAGGAACTTTCGCCTACCCACTAGACGATGTGGCTATCACAGACCCAACCAACATTGGTACACAGAACTACAGTACCAAGTTGGAGAAGGGACAGGGCCGCTGTACTTTCCTTGACGCTGTAAGGCTACGAGGAGAGTCCTTTGAGAACATCGACAGGCAGCAGTTGGGAATTGTTCGCGCAAGGGCTGACACAATTGATAACCACATCCTAACTACGCTATACGGTGGCGCAGACAACTCAGTCACAGCAACTGCTGTGTTCGGAGATGGTTCCGCTGATGAAGAAGGCGACATCCTATCCGCAATGGATGATATCTTCGCTAACGCAAAGGTTAGCGGAAACGAGCCATTGGCTCTTGTCCTACCTGCTGATAAGAGGTCTGCTATCCTCAACACAACTCTTTACGGAAACGTTGTTGAGTCATTGGGCGACCACTTGAAGAGAATCGCAAACCTAAGCATTTACTACACAAGGGACTACGGTACATCCGGTGCTTTGGGTAACGACGCTATCATGCTAGTACCCGGTGCTGAGACTGCTGAGTTCTTTACTTACAACGGTCCGGGCTTCCAAGAGACTGAACTAACCCGTCTACCGGGTGTCGGCTACGATTGGTTGCTCACTGGCTACATGGGTAGCGTTATCCACGAACACCAAGACGGTGCTTCCGCTAACAAGACTCACAGAATAGTCAAGATTACCGGAGTCCGCTCCTGAAATTGGGGCGTGATTAAATGCCTGAGAAGAAGAAATCTTCTACTAAGAAAAAGGCAGCCCCTAAAAAGGCTGCTGCAAAGCCAAAGGCTAAGCCTAAAGCGGCCCCAAAAGGGCCGACTAAGGCGGCTATGGCTTCCGCTCTTAAGGAGAAAGGTATTCCTCTACCTGAGTCCGGCGAAGCATCCGATATGGAACATCGCTTGAGGCACTGGAAATCCGGTAGGGGATATATGGTAAGACTACACCGCAATGCTGGTGCTAGGTACAAGGACCATCCTTTATCATTGTTAACCGCACCTCGTAAGGCTCTTTATTGGCTACCTGACAGCGAGATGACAGAAAAGATTCTTGCTACACGCAGAGTTGTGGTCGTAGGTCGTGCAAACGAACCTTCAAATAACATGATTGTTATTGATGTTCCAGCGGACTACGATACGCGATTCTGAGGTGGTTAATTGGGCTTTGTAATGGGAGATTTGGTAATCGAAGACGGCGATACGCTTTTCGATACCAACATTACTGTTAACAACATAAGAGACTTGCTCAACAGACCGCGTGGTCTAAACAGCGGTACTATCATCGAATACGTTAACTTGCGTAATACGCAGTTCGCTAAGAAGTCACGAAAGGCTAACTATGTTGGTGTGGATTCTACGAACGCACCCACTACAGCAGAAGTAGAGACTGCTGTTAAGTTGCAGGTCTGTGTAGACTGTCTAAGAGTTCTTATAGACACAATACCCTCTGTAGTTCCTGAGAAGGAACAAGGTACGTCTGATATTAGATTTAACAAGCAATTGGCTTCTTTTGAAAAACAAGCCGAAGAAGCAAGGGCTGTCATAGAAGAGAAGGGTGGTACTGCGTTTTATGCAAAGGGTACTACCTCAAAGGTGAGTGGTACGACCAGCGGAGAACTGTCAGGTTCACTCACAAGTTAAGTGGGTGAATAGATGAGTGATACAGTATGGCAAGGCGGCGTTAGTACCGACGCATCAAATGCGGCTAATTGGTCTGCTGGTGTACCTTCCTCTACAGTAAATGCTATATTTACATCAGGTTCTGCTAATAACTGCGATATAAGTCAATTAACTGCTTGTCTTATCTTTGAGATAAAAGAAGATTTTGACGCAGAGTTGATAACTACTGGAACTGGAACTGTTGATATTCATGGGTATTTAGTAGTAGGTGTGGCAGGTAAAATAAAACCTACACACGCAATAGAGTTTGAGTTCCAAAACTCACCCACATACACTGTATTTGATAGTGATGGGTCTTCCTACACGAATAAACCACACGTAGTCCTGACAATAGATACAGGAAGTATGTTCGCTAACGAAACAGCAAGAAGTAATACTACATTCGATTTTGGTTCTACTACCTTTACAATGATTGATGGTGTTTATCCAAATATAACATTTACAGGAACTATGTATGCGAAAATCATATACGGTAGTAGTAGTTTAGTCTTGCATAATAATTATGGTTCTGTAGACATATACGATATAGAAACTACAGGAAACATAGTACCTGATGTCGCTAACATTTATGATTACAACAAAACATTTTACTTTGAAGATATAAGTACGTTGGGACAAAGGTTTGAGTTCGGCTTCTGTCATCTCAGACTAAAGGCAAACAGTCAAGGACATTTACTACCTACTACTGGCTCAAGAGGTAGTAACATTTACGGTAATAGTACTAATAAAATATTTACTACACAATACCGTAAAATAACTATAGAAAATCAAGGTACTACAAATTATTGGTCTATTGCCGCAGGTTCAACTCTTGACTGCAACGAGTTGATTATAAGAGACGGTGGTAGATTATATGGACCGGGAAACAACACAAGAGCGGCCACCATAAAAACAGTAAAAAGACCTTCTATACGAGGAGATTGGAACTTTAGACAAATAAGTGATGGTATCTACGAAAGTGTCGGTGATTACTCAAATGCCTCTGTGTACGAGGGAGGAACTGGTTTAGATAATGTTACCGTAAATGCTTTGTTATATGGAAACGGTAAAGACCCATTGGGTCAATTAAGTCTCGGTTCTGCCGGTGATGTCCTCGCAGTTAATGGTGCTGGAAATGGTATCGAATGGTCTTCAAGCGGTGGAACAAATATCGAATTAGATGAATTATCGGATGTAACGATTACATCTCCAACAGACCTTCAAGTTTTGGTTTATGAAGGCACAGAATGGGTGAATGGTTGGCCGGAAGTAAAGATGATACAGGTTCGCAACGATGAAGGCAACACAATACCTGCGGGTGCGCCTCTTTATTCAAGGGGTGAAATTGGCGGTAGTAATAGAATTAGAGTAGGTATTGCTGACGCTAATGATTCCGCAAAGATGCCTTGTATTGGTATTGCTTATGAAGAAATGAATACTACAAGCACTCAGGATAACTACGCTGTAGTTAGCGGTGTTTATAACACCAATCTAACAGGCTTTACAGGTCTAAGTGAAGGCGACATAGTATATGTTAAAAATTGGACCGGAACGCCTACTTCTGCATCTGATGTTTTGACTATAACACGACCTACCGCTGGCTCAGAAGAAGTGCAAAATGTAGGTATTATTCTTAAAACAAATTCACCGACAGGAACAATAATTCAAGGGCTTCTTGTATCAGCAATTGGTAGGTCTAATGATATACCAAACGCAACCATTACTACAAATAGCGCAGATGCAGACTATGTTTATATTGATGACGGAAACTCTTGGAAAAAGATAACACCCACTAATTTAGGAATAGGTAGCGGTGGTGGTGTATCGGGTTCGGGAACGGCAAATCAACTAACATATTGGGATGGTTCGTCTTCTATAACAGGCTCAACAAAATTTACGATTGATGCTACAGCAGGTGATATAACCGCAACCGGACAGATTCAAGGTAGCGATTATATTTTAGGTGGTGGCGGGTTAAATGACCTTGCTCTAACTTCTGCTTCCGGCGAAGCAATTACTATTACACCGGCGTTAGGTGTAAATACAGGTCAAATATATATTAGCGAAGCCGCAGACGATAATATCGAAATTACACCGGATGGAACAGGAAAAATAGATTTAGACGGTTTATTATGGCCTAATGCAGATGGAAGCAACGGTCAAGTTTTACAAACGAATGGTTCGGGAGTTTTATCATTTACAAATCAACAAGATACTTTCGTTATAGTCGGTGAAGAATCCGATGACTTCATAAGTTCAACTGCGGCGGCAGGTAACGCAAACGGTTATCAATTCTCATACGGTAACGGAGTGCGGAATACTACTAATTCTTCAAGTGGTTCAGACTTTGGTGTTATGATTCCCGTTGCTTGCACTTTATCGCGATTAGACTTTACCTTTGGTAATATAGGTAATGAGGATAACACAAGTAATCAAACTATAACCGTTTATAAAAATGCGGCTTCAACTACAACTACTGTTACATTTAATTGTGATGGTAGTAGTGGTAATGCCTTTACAAAATCATTTTCTTCTCTTAGTGGCAACGGTTTATCATACTCAGCAGGTGATAGATTTAACCTAAGAACAACAGGTCTTAGCGGTTACACAGACACACAAATAGGCCCTGCAAGAATGACGGCTTATTTTACGGTAGCGTGAGGTGATTAAATGGATATGGAAGAAGCATACGCAAAAGTAAGAAGTAGCAGAAACAAAATGTTAGAGATATATGTTGATTATTTCCAAAAACCGTTATTGTGGGAAAGTTTATCAGCAACCGAACAACAAGATTTAAGAGATTATCGACAAGCCCTTTTAGATTGGCCTACAACCCTACAAGGCATCTATGGTGAAGAATTGCCTATAGGTTACGGCAGACACAATCCCACGCAACCATCATGGTTTGCTACTAAACACCCGAAAGGGAGGATGTTTAGTTAGTTTTATACAACACATACGATTCAAATAATATAAGGGAGCGGATAGCATGGTAGATGTTCTTACAGACAACAAGAATCTTATCTTCACTTCACAAGAAGATAGACTAACTGTTACTCCTCACGCCGCACAGTTATTCAAGGATGCTGATAGCGGATTCGTCTACTTTGGTGATGGAACTACTGTGGCCGGTCAATCGGCTGATGTAAGACCAGTTGTTACCAAAACAGACAGTTACACATTCACACGCACAGACGAAGGCCGAGTAGTAATGGCTAATAAGGGTTCTGCCCTTACCTTTACCATTCCTACAAATGCTAATGTTTCTTTCCCTACTGATAAGACCGAGTTAAAAGTTATGAATAGGGGTGCGGGCGATTTGACTATTGCCGGAGATACCGGCGTTACACTTAGCGGTTCTGCTACTATCACACAGTATAGCACAGCAGTTATACGAAAGATAGGGACAGACACATGGATGATATTTTCTTCTGTTGGAACAACCGGTCCTACTGGACCGACAGGACCAATCGGACCTCAAGGTACACAAGGAGATACTGGGCCTACAGGCGCAACTGGACCTACAGGTGCAACTGGACCTGCTGGACCAACTGGTCCTACAGGAGCAACAGGCGCGGCAGGTCCGACAGGACCGGAAGGTCCGGCTGGCCCGACAGGCCCTACAGGCTCTATCGGTCTTACGGGACCAACGGGACCTACTGGTGGAGATGGACCAACGGGACCTACAGGACCGGCAGGTCCTACCGGACCAACGGGTCCAACAGGGGCAACCGGACCTACAGGGCCAGCAGGTGCAGTAGGGCCGGAAGGATTAGTCTTTGAAGGCGCATGGAACGGCTCAACATCTTATTCTATTGACGATGCTGTTACACACAATGGAAACTCATATATCGCTACGGCGGCACATTCAAATCAAGAGCCGCCTAACGCATCTTATTGGGCGGTATTATCCGCTAAGGGTGATACGGGCGCTACAGGCCCCACTGGTCCTACGGGAGCCACTGGTCCTACCGGTCCTGACGGACCAACTGGGCCGGCGGGACCAACAGGCGCTACAGGTTCCGCAGGGCCGCCCGGACCTACGGGAGATACAGGGGCTACCGGACCTGCTGGACCAACAGGACCTGCTGGACCAACAGGTGCTACAGGACCTGCGGGCGCAGACGGTAGTGATGGCGCTACAGGACCAACCGGTCCTACAGGACCTACCGGCCCGACAGGCCCGACAGGAAGCACCGGTACGGCAGCGGGCTTTGGGACACCAACAGCCTCAACAGGACCAATAGGAGTTACATCTAGCGGTCCTGATACCGCAAAAATATTCGCATTCTCCATACCGGCTGGTGCTACAGGTCCAACTGGACCTACAGGCCCAGCAGGTGCTGATTCTACAGTAGCAGGTCCAACTGGACCTACAGGACCAACTGGACCGACAGGTCCAGCAGGTAGTGACGGTAGTGACGGTGCTACTGGCCCTACTGGGGCCGCAGCCGGTTTCGATACTCCAACGGCCTCTACAGGACCAATAGGAGTTACCGCCAGTGGTCCTGATACCGCGAAGGTATTTGCATTTAGTATTCCAGCCGGTGCTACCGGCCCTACTGGTCCTACAGGTCCGACAGGACCAACGGGTCCATCCGGTAGTGATGGTTCAGATGGTGGAACCGGCCCCACAGGACCGACAGGACCTACCGGAGCCGCAGCCGGATTTGACACTCCTACTGCCTCTACTGGTCCTATTGGCGTAACAGCGAGTGGTCCTGATACAGCCAAAGTGTTTGCCTTTTCTATCCCTGCTGGTGCTACTGGACCGACAGGTCCTACAGGTCCTACCGGTCCTTCAGGAAGTGACGGAAGTGATGGGGCGACAGGACCAACAGGTCCAACCGGTCCAACTGGACCCGCTGGTTCTGACGGTTCAGATGGTGCAGCCGCAGGTTTTGGTACTCCAACCGCAAGTACAGGACCTATTGGAATAACAGCATCAGGACCTGATACTGCTAAAGTGTTTGCCTTTTCAATCCCTGCGGGAGCAACTGGTCCTACCGGCCCTACCGGACCTGCGGGAGCAGATGGTAGCGATGGAGCAACCGGACCGACTGGACCTACTGGACCGATAGGTCCGACTGGACCAACAGGTGCTACTGGACCGACCGGTGCGACAGGACCTACTGGACCTGCGGGTAGTACAGGGCCGGAAGGTTTAGTTTGGGAAGGCACATGGTCTAGTGGTTCTGTATCTTACCAAGTAGACGATGCGGTTTATTATTCTGTTGATGAATCATCATACATTTGTATTCAAGCACATACTTCATCCGGCTCTATATTACCTACTAATACTTCTTATTGGAGTATATTAGCATCAGCCGGAGATACAGGTCCTACCGGACCTACTGGGCCTACCGGAGCAACAGGTCCAATAGGACCGGATGGTCCAACAGGTCCTACCGGACCAACGGGTTCTACTGGTCCAACTGGTCCTACTGGAACGGCAGCAGGGTTTGGTACACCAACCGCTTCAACCGGTCCTATTGGCGTTACAGCGTCAGGACCTGACACATCTAAAGTTTTCGCATTTAGTATACCTCAAGGAGCAACTGGTCCTACTGGACCTACAGGGCCTACAGGCCCAACAGGTCCTGATGGTCCTACTGGTCCGGCGGGGTCTGACGGCTCTGATGGTTCTACTGGGCCTACAGGAAGCACAGGTCCAGCAGGTGCTGCGGCTGGTTTTGGTACACCAACTGCAAGTACAGGCCCAATAGGAGTTACAGCATCAGGTCCCGATACTTCAAAGGTCTTCGCGTTTTCCATACCACAGGGTGCGACAGGACCTACTGGACCGACTGGCCCGACTGGTCCGGCAGGTTCAGATGGGTCAGATGGAGCAACTGGGCCTACAGGTCCCACTGGACCTACAGGTCCCGCCGGTTCAGATGGAAGCGACGGTAGCACAGGACCTACAGGTCCCACAGGACCGGCTGCTGGCTTTGGTACTCCAACTGCGTCTACAGGACCTATAGGTATCACGGCAAGCGGACCCGATACGTCTAAAGTCTTTGCTTTCTCTATACCAGCAGGTGCTACTGGTCCTACGGGACCTACTGGACCTACTGGTGGCACAGGACCAGCCGGACCACCGGGACCCGCTGGTTCTGATGGGTCTACTGGCCCTACGGGACCAACCGGCCCTACCGGGCCAACAGGACCAACCGGCCCTGCCGGAAGCACAGGTCCCGAAGGTTTAGTGTGGGAAGGTACTTGGTCTGCATCATCTGTTTCATATCAAGTAGACGACGCAGTATATTATTCCGTTGACGAATCTTCTTACATCTGTATACAAGCACACACTTCATCAGGTTCTATATTACCTACTAACACTTCTTATTGGAGTGTGTTGGCAGCAGCCGGTGACACAGGACCAACAGGCCCAACTGGTCCTACAGGACCTACGGGTTCTACTGGTCCAACAGGCCCTACAGGTCCCGATGGACCGGCTGGACCTCCGGGTCCAACAGGAGGAACAGGACCCACTGGACCTGCTGGAAGTGATGGTTCAGACGGAGCAACAGGACCTACTGGACCTGCTGCTGGATTCGGCACTCCTAGCGCGTCAACGGGACCAATAGGAGTAACTGCGTCAGGACCTGACACAGCCAAAGTATTTGCTTTCTCTATACCTGCCGGTGCGACAGGCCCGGATGGACCAACAGGTCCTACAGGACCAACTGGCCCAACGGGGCCACCGGGCGGAACAGGACCGACTGGTGCAGATGGTCCGGCCGCTGGTTTTGGAACTCCGACAGCAAGTACAGGACCAATAGGCGTTACGGCTTCCGGCCCTAATTCTGCTAAGGTTTTCGCTTTCTCTATACCACAAGGAGCAACAGGACCCACCGGCCCAACTGGGCCTGATGGACCCACTGGTCCTACAGGACCCACTGGTCCTACAGGACCTGCCGGTTCTGACGGCTCTGACGGAGGAACTGGACCGACAGGACCAGCAGCCGGATTTGGTACGCCCACAGCAAGCACTGGCCCGATTGGTGTAACAGCAAGCGGTCCTGACACATCTAAGGTGTTTGCATTTAGCATACCTGCTGGGGCAACTGGCCCAACAGGACCGCCCGGAAATGATGGCTCGGATGGTTCGGATGGTGCGGCTGCTGGATTCGGCACACCTACAGCCTCAACAGGACCTATTGGTGTCACAGCAAGCGGGCCGGACACTGCTAAGGTATTCGCATTCAGTATTCCTCAAGGAGCGACCGGACCTGCTGGTGCGGCCGGTGCTGACGGAAATGATGGGGCGGCGGCTGGATTTGGAACACCTACTGCAAGCACAGGACCAATTGGTGTGACTGCGAGTGGACCGGACACTGCGAAGGTATTTGCCTTTTCAATTCCTCAAGGTGCGACAGGACCGACAGGGCCTGATGGACCAACAGGACCGACGGGACCTACAGGACCGCCGGGTTCAACCGGACCAGCAGGTGCAGACGGTCCATCCGCCGGATTCGGAACACCCACCGCTTCGACAGGACCTATTGGTGTTACCGCATCCGGTCCTGATACTGCTAAAGTATTCGCATTCTCTATCCCTGCGGGGGCAACAGGTCCTACCGGACCAACAGGCAGTACAGGACCTGCTGGACCCCCCGGTCCTACTGGACCTGCTGGGTCAGACGGAAGCGACGGTTCTGATGGAAGCACTGGTCCTACCGGACCGACAGGACCTACAGGACCTACGGGACCTACGGGACCTACAGGACCAAGCGGTGTTGCGGGTGCTATAGGAGATTTATCAGATGCAGTTACTACTGCAACCGATAACATAGGTCTTGGACCTGCCTCTCTTGATTCTATAAGTTCAGGAAATGTTAATTATAACATAGGTATAGGTAGAGATACTGGTACTAATATTACTAGCGGAGACAGAAATGTATGTATCGGTTGGAATGCTGGTGAAGACATAACTACTAATAATGATAATATTTATATTGGTGCTTTATCCGGCTTCAATGCAACGGGCGCAGAAAATACAGTTGTAGGAACAAATGCTTTCCGTACTGGAAATGCCGGTAGTTACAACGTTGTTATGGGTAAGACTGCTATGTATGATAGTAGCGGAAACCCCGATTATAACGTTGCTATAGGTTATGATGCTTTAAGGGCTACTACTGGGGACCGTAACATAGGGATTGGAGAAGACGCAGGTGATAACATTACCTCCGGTTCAAATAACGTGGTTATAGGTAAGTTTGATGTTGATTCTGCTACATCAGACGACCAATTAAAGTTAGGTAACGGAGACGGTTCTGTTCTTTGGTTAGATGGTGACTCTACTGGTGTTAGCGCGCATAAAATACGAATAAAGGTAATAACTACAACCCCTGTAACATTACTTGCTACGGAATCCGGTTTTTACGTTTCACTCGGCAGCGGTTCTTCTACCGTAAATCTACCGCAAAATTGCGTAGCAGGTCAGCAATTTACTATTGTAAATGACAGTGGGGCTACTAAGACTATTGGTGCTGGTACAAACAACTCCTTTGCTACAGGTTATACCGGAAGTATTGATGATGAATCGGCCAAATCTTTTATATGTTTCGCTAATGGTAAGTGGACTGCGATAGGGTGATTGAATGTCAATTGCAGTTGGTATTGTTGGTGTAGTACAAGCAGCATCAGCATCCGGTGGTTCTGCTCCCACTGGTGTTAGTATTTCAACCAACACTCCACTTGGTAGCCCTAATTATAACCATGCTTGTAAAATATCAAATGATGACCCTTGCCCCAGCCCACCATTTTGTACAACCCCTGTTTGGATAAACGAAGATGGTAGCAATTTTAGTAGTCAGAGTTTACAATTAGTAGTACCTACTAATTTTTCCTCAGTTAATGCCTACGAATATGGTGTGCATCCAAATGGTGTATCGGGTTATACTAAAGTTGAGATATTCGGTTATTGTGGTGTAACAAGTGGTAATATCCCCGGTACTACTGAGTTTACTTGGGACTTTACATTAGTAAGTAATGGTTCAAGTGGTGTTGGTAGCGTTAGTGTAATATCAGAAGCAAGTGGAACAGGAGCGCAAGACCGAACCAGTAACGCTGCTATAGAAGTACGTTTCAATGGTATAAGTGGTGGTAGAGGATATTTACCTTGGTTACAACACGAAATAGTAGAGTTTGATGTTGATTGTACGGCATCAAATGGAACAGGTCTTGATACTGCCGCACCAACATTGACAATAGAATTAGAGGGAAGTGGTTGATATGAGTAGATGGGTGGTTGACATACCTGCTGGTGAAAGCGGTGATTATAAAATAGAAAGTAATACGACTACAAGTGGTGAACAATCTTGGCTTACTTATGTTGAGCATAAAGGCTTAACAGGTGGACCTTACACAGTTCTGTATAGAAAATACACAGGTGATTGGGGAGAAAACTGGATTAACATAATGCAAGATACAGAAGCCGAATATACAGAGCATGATTGGCTTATGTCAAGAATGAGTGGTGATATAATAATTGGCGGTCTTGGTCTTGGGGTAGTAAATGTAGGTCTTTTAGCAGAAAGCAATGTTACTAGTGTTACTATTATCGAAAAAGAACAAGATATTATAGATTTAGTTTGGGAACATTGTGACAAAGATGATAGATTTACTTTGATTAATGCCGACGTACACGAATGGGAGATACCTGATGGTAGTAGTTGGGATGTCGGTTTCTTTGATACGTGGCTTACACATGAAGAGTCTTTGTCTTCCTATCAAACAAGAATCAATAACAAATATGGGTCTTTTGTTACTGAAATAAGTGGCTGGTCTTGGTAAAACCTATTAAATATGCAACCCACTATCGAGTTGTATGATACAATACCCAAACTGGTTATTATATGAGGCAGTTCTTGATGATGCTACTTGCGATAGATGGATAGATTTAGGTAGACAAGCACCTAAACAAGAGGCCACTACGTTTAGGACAGGAGAAGGAGAAACTGATGCTCACCGAAAAACTGACATCAGATGGCTACCAAATGTAGGGCCATACGATGAGATGCACGATACTCTTACGAGAATAGCCATAGATGCTAACAAACACTTTCAATTGACTCTTACAGAGTTACCACCACTACAGTTTACAGAGTATGCTGATGTAGGTCATCACTATGGTATGCACCACGATATTGATTGGAACAGGCAAGATGGTAAGCACAGAAAACTTAGTATTGTCGTACAACTAACTGACCCATCAGAATATGAGGGTGGTTTATTATCATTTGCACACACACAGAATCCTGACCCGGAAGCATTGATAAAGAGGGGTTCAGTCATTCTTTTCCCATCTTATTTAGAGCATGGTGTTTCACCAATAACAAGCGGTGCTAGAACTAGCCTTGTTGGGTGGTTTGAAGGTCCTCGATGGCGATAATTTAACTAACGAGGTTTGTTAGTTGTAAACATGAGTCAACAGGAGGGCGCAGCGTATATTTTAGCATTGATTCTGTTAATCGCTTTTACTTCTCCTTACATTCCTTCGGGTCCTCCCGACTCTATAATCAATCCTTTTACTTGTAAAAAAATAGAAGGTAGTGTTGTCTTAAAAGAACATGACGACGACGGACACAAACTATACGTAGAATTATACATAGAAGAGTATGACAACGCTGGATATATTGTTTGGGTTTCTAATAAAACCTATCATGCGTTTGAGGTAGGAGATACATACGAACAAATAACGTGTGACGTATTTGAGTATGAAAGTATAATAGAGCAGTTTGAAGACCTACAAAACATCGGTATACTTATACCCACTTCTTAAATATGGTTCGTGGTATGGTGTGTTGTGTCTGATGACAACCGAGTTATCCGTAAGGGGAAAATAGTGTATAATCCGCCCGAAAAATCATACACTAATGTAAACATTGAAGAGACACCTCACGGCTACAAGATTTATCGGGTAGGGTCCGCTAAGCCATTTAGTGTGATTCCTTTCTCGGCTGTTACGCAGATAATTTACGACAGAGGTGAATAAAATGCAGGGAAATAACACAACAATAATAGAGGATTGCTTAGATTGCGTAAGCGAGTCATCTTCTCTTTTAGATGACGTAGAGATTGTACTAGTGGCTTTGGCGGCTCTTGCCGGTATTGCTGTTTGGGCGTACAAGAAATACATGACTTTGAATGCCGACGGAAAAATAACTCTTGACGAGATTATTGATTCTATGGACGAAGTTAAAGAGAAGGCAGAGGAAGCAAAGGCCCACTTGGAGACTGTTGATGAAACACTTGAGTCCCGTAACGTTGCTGAGTTGAAGGAGATGCTAAAGGAAAAAGGTCTTGCTGTATCAGGCAAGAAAGCCGACCTAGTAGCCCGACTCAAAGCAAGTATGGGTGACGATGGTGAGTGAATCGGACAGAGTAGTAGATATTAGATTAGACAATCTTGAGGCTACGGCCAAAAGACACGAAAGACTGATAGAGCAGTTGGTACAATCCAATATGGATATGAAGACTGGTCTAGCACAAGTTGCTACCGAGTTAGAAGTCACAAACGGCCTAATAGCATCCTATATGGGTAATAACCAAAAAATTGTTTTTGCCCTTATAGCAATAGTTGCTGGGGCTATGGGTATCTCAACACAGATGTGATAAAATGAATGAGCAAGACTGGAATGGATGGTGTTTAAGCGTAGTTACTAGGTTAGGAAAGATTGAAAAGTCACTCTCAGCCTATCACAAGTTGCAGAAGCGTATGCTTTTTATAATGTTTGCAGGGTATGTAGGAGTGATTTGTAGTGGTTTATTATTGTACTATAGTTGATGTCGGTTCAAGAATGGGTCTTGATTCCGCGCAAAGGACACGTGCAAACACTAAACTTACAAGTGCAATCCGTAGAGCAACTATAGATATAGACCAAACATTTCGTGATTATGGCAGAGACGTTCCTAGTAAAAGCATCAAAGACACTACGCTTGATGGAGCAGTAAGTGCTGGTGCTACATCTATAGTTCTTACTAGCGGAACTGGCTTTAGTACCGCAGGTAACGGTAATGTAGATGGTGATTCTTTCAAGTGGACTGGTAAATCCACAAACACACTAACTGGTGTTAGTGGTCTATCCTTTGACCACGCTGATGATGTAGCAGTTCAAGAAGGTGAGTTCGCTCACGTATTAAGAGAGATATGTGCAGATTTAGCAGCCTCATATTATCTTGAGGATGAAAGTATGTTTCAAACCACAGGACCCGAAGGCTCTATGCGAGGTACAGTATTGAGAGAACGAGGCGAGATGAATCTAAAGAGATTGGCTCACTTGGGTAGTGTGGATTAGGTGTAGCAATGGGCCGTCAATTTCTACATCCGGGTTTTCCAAGAATAGGTGCTATTCAAAAGTTTAGAGACAACGTTAAAAAGGAACTAGATAAATTAGACGTTGATGATAAAATAAGAAGTATGTCAGCCTTTGATTCAGGACAGATAACACACAGCGGTAGAAACGCACTAAAAATGGCTAAAAACGAAAATGCTTTTTTGACGCATAAGGCATACTTTGACAGGTCTGCATTTAGGTCACTACACGACCACATAAACAAAGAGATTGTAGATATAATGCGTACAGGTATGTTTGACGCTATGGAGATGGCAGTTCAAGATACTTCTCAACAAATAATGAGTCAACGCAGAAACTTTAAAAGTAGTGTAAGACCAAGAACTAGAGCGACTGGCGACATCTACGAAACAATAGCAGAATCACTGAACTACGAAGCAAAGTTAGAGCAAGGAAACCAATTTGCTTCCTTCACACTAGGGTCTGAGGGAGAATTTGGACTAGATGGTGTTATGGGTAGCAGAGGCGTAAACCTAATTAAGATTACAGAAGACGGTACTTCACCATTCTTCGCACACTTAGTAAGTTCTGTGTTTGAAAACCCAGCAAAGAGAAACTTCAAGGAGGCATAATATGGCAATAGCAACTAAAACACAATACTGGTCTTCACGCATGAAAGGCGGCGACCCTACTTCCCTTAGTGGTACATTTAACGATGATTTTACTTTAGCATCAGGTAGTGGTTCTGCTTCGGGTGGCGACTGGGTTATAACAAACGGCACATACTCTATAGCACCTACAGGCACAGCGAATACCTTAGTAGCAGTTTTAGAATACACTACTGCGCCAACTGACGGAGCAGTGTTGATGAAAATAGATGATGGGACAAAAAAGGTAGAGGTACAATCTACGGGTAGCAAAACTTCTCTTAAATTAGTGGGTACTTCTACCGTAACAATAACTGACTTAGATTTGGCTAAAGAAGAGGATGAACCAACTAGTCTTATTTTGCGTCTTACGCTTACAGGAAGCGACGCAAAACTCTACACGCATGAGATTATCAACGACGACGTTGGAACGGCTGTATACGCTTCTGTGACGGCTTCTGACAGCACTTCTACAGGGGTAGTGTGGGGCAACACTAGCGGGTCGGTAAAATGGGGTGCTGTTTACTACTCAAAGTTCGGTGCTTTCGGTCCTGACGAGTTGCTACTATCAGATTTTGCACAAGACACTTTGGCACGTATGGGTTTGGGAATAGTAGACCAAATAAAAAACTCTACAAGACCATACCTAAAGACACAGGTAGATGACTCTTCCATAGTATACGGATATGATATTTCATCACAAATGATAAATAGAGTTCCTTCTCCTAGCATACACGTATTGTTAGAGCAGTTGACCTCCCCTGAGTTTGAGTCTTTGGGTGGTGCTAAGATAACACAAAATTATGATGTAAAGGTATTCGTGTCTGTACGCGGCACGAACTACGAAAACGCATACAGAAAGGGACTTAATATTATGGGAGAAGTATTCGATGAGTTATACACACAGACTGGTGTGCAAGGAACTACAGATAGCATAATCAACTATCAAGCAGATTTAGATAGCAAAATGGATGACGACGAGGTTGTTTGCGTACACGTCCTAACACTCACATATATGCGTAGAATTGATATGCGTCACCGATAATAATGTTAATAAGACAACTCATCTGTGCTAGATACACATAGAGGTGCAACTATGGTAGATTTTTTGAACAGATATGTTTCTCTTGAAGTAGAGGATGCTTACAATACAGATAACGGTTCAGCAAACACTGAGTTTTTCGGAGAGGTTGATGACGAGTCGTTTGCTACAAGAATGGACTTACTAACGCGACAAGACATGAGCCACTACGGGGCCACAAAATCCGTGACCGGTTCTGAATATTCAGAGGGTGGTTACAACATGGCCGTACAAGTGGATAAGTTTATGGGGGCAACATTGCTTGCTTTCTTCCCAAAATATGCTTATAGTGCTGGCACAGAAATACACTCATTCGATGAGCCAACTGCTGCCGCAGATGTTTACGAATCGTTTATCATTCGCGTGGGTAGAGAAAACAAAGAACACATCTACACTGGAATGGTCGGCAACAGACTATCTGTTAGCGCAAATGTCGGCGAGTACGTTATGATGTCCGCCGATTGGATAGGATGTAGAGAAAAAGCACCCGGTGATTTGACAAACGTAGCCGGAGATTTATCCTTCGATGGAGATGCACTAGATGCTCTTTACTTCTCAAACGGTACAGTTACCTTTAATCAAGATACTTCTACACCTACAGCAAGTGCTACAATCAAGTCTATTTCATTTGAGATAAACCAAAACCGCGATACAGACAATGCTTACGGTCTTGGCGATTCAACATACCGCCGCGCACCACCTGCACAGCGAAGAGAAGTTACAGGTACAATAGAGTTCAACCAAGTTGTATACAGCGACTTTTCAGGTATTGCTGACACAGATGAGCCAAACTACACTAACCTAGTAGCAGAAGATGCACCACTCGGTCTTTACGATGATGCGTCAGAGCCAGCAATAAAACTTACTTTCCAAGAAGAATCATCAGGGTCCGATAACTACCTAGAGTTTAGCATTTGGAGAGTTAGATTTGAAGCACCCGAAGCCTCTGTAAGTGGCAGAGACACAAACACCATGTCCTTGAACTTCGTAGCACTTTACGACGATTCCAACGATAAAATGATGAGTGTAGCCATAAAGGGCGGCAACTTCGGTACATCAGCAATCACATGGGATTGATATTTATGCGAGAATACGCGCTTTCTTTGGGTAGAGATATACCCGAAAGTCATTTGAAAGCAATAGACTCAATGACTTCTAAAGTAGTAGTAAAAAGATACTGTAGAAGATTCCCGTTGGCGGAAAAGCCAAAGGTTGCTCCAAAGAAAGCAGCACCAAAACCTGTAAAGGTAAAAGAAGAGGAGGAGTGATGAATAATGGCTAACAATGGCGGAACTGTAATTACCGATAAAACTAAGTTGATGGTTAGCAGATTTGTTGGGTCTGCTTCCGAAGTTCAAACATCCTTACGCGCGGCCATAGCCAACCTTGATGTGATTATTTCCTGTGATGTATCAAGAAGAAAGAATAGTGAAGACATTATTCTTACTGTAGTTTGGTATGATGTAGCATAAATACTTATTAATGCTACAAGATGTGGCTTATAGTAGAGCGAAGTGGTATCATGCCGATAATGAAGAAAGAGATAGAGTTAGACGATGGACGAAAGATTTGGGTAAGACAGGCTTCCGGTATGGAAAGGCTGAAAATTACTAATATTCAAGGCCGAGCGTTCCGCAAAATGCGACACGCTGGCGACCCCACAGAATGGACGGAAGAACAAAACGAAGAGTTTGTTGATATGTTAGATGACATGGGTGGCGGTATAGTAGAGCAGATAGAGGCATGGATTCCTGTATGTGTTCTCGATGATGATGTAGATGTCAACACTCTGTCCTTTGAGGAACTCAATACAATACTCCAATTCGTCAGAGGAGATGACGTAGACGGAGCAGTACCTTTTCAGAGTTCCTGATGGTCGCACCGAGCCTCTGCATGGCCTTCAAAGGGACTCTACCGTCTGATTTGTGGCTCAAGTATTCCGTAGAAGGCGGAAGGCATCTGATGTCTTTAGACTTGATAGTCGCATCAGAAATAAACGATAAAATAGCAGACGCTACTAAAGATGCTAAGAAAGGTGACGCAAAAGGAGCAGTTGCTCGGCGTAACCAAAGGCGTGAGCAACGCAAACTATTATCAAACAATAATGAAATACTCGATGCGTTGAGAGAAAGCGGGGTCGAGTTTGTAAACGACCCAAAGAGTAGCGGTGAGAAAGAATGATAGCAGAAACGGCCTTTTTGACATTCTTTAGCCCCCTTGTTTTCATAAGTATGGCAGTCGCCATGCTAGTACTACGTGCTGGTGCATCTAGGATTTTCTTCGACGTTGTAGGTACTTACCAAGCAGGTAGAATGATTACAGATGCACAGGCAAGCGCAACAGTTCTTGAATCTCTGTACTTAGATTCTCTTATGGGTATACAAGAAGCAGCGGCTGAGTTAAATGAGATGTTTACGGCCCTTACCGACGCAACAGTTCCTCTAGCAGAAGAAATAGAAAGTGCTAGGATTGAGTTAGATAAGTTCCTTGACGCTGGTGAAGACTTAGGAGTTGTCTCCGAAGAACTAGAGAAGATAGGTCTTAGATTTGGTTTCGCCGCAGATGAGGCTTTTGAAGCCGGTGCTAAAATGGCACAACTTAGTGGTGTTCTTGGCGGTGGTACTACTCCTGTCGGTACTGAACTCGGTGTGATGTTCGGTCTTATCAGCGGTATGGAAACTGAGGCAGCAATGCAGAGGTTAATCAACTTACAACAACAGACAAAGTTTATGACTGCTTCTGTTACAGAGGGAATGACGGAACAAGAAAAAATAAATACAATTCGTAGAGATTCTATTCGTATTCTCGACCAACTTAACACGGTTGAGAACAGGTCGGCTGCTACGATGCAGCAAATTACCTTCGTGATGAACCAGTTTGCTTCTCAGGCTCACCTTACTGGTGAAAGTATTGCGGCTATGGCTGCTATGTCAGCCACGTTGATTGAGGCTGGTGAAGAACAAGGTAAGGGTGGTCGTGCGTTGCGTATGATTTACGCACGTCTTGGTGCTGATACTAACGGTGCTAGAAGCGAAATAGAAAGGCTAGGTATAGCAGTTTATGATGCAGAAGGACAAATGCGTCCGTTTAGCGATATACTAGAAGAATTAGCAAAAGAATACGAAGGTATGAATGACAGGCAAAAGATGGCAACAGTACAGACAGTTGCTGGTAATAGACATTATACACGTCTTATCAAGTTGCTTGAAAACGTAGACCGTGTAAGAGAGTTGGAACTAGAGGCTATGATTGCACAGTTCCCTGCTAGAGATGAATTGAATCGTAGGCTTGAGTCAGAAGTATTTGCTTATCAACAGTCAGAAGCAGCAGTTAAAAATGCAGCCGCCGCGTTTGGTGACAGTTTATTGCCAGCAATGACTTCTGTGCAAAACAGACAAGCACAGTTCTTCGACCAACTAACAAATCTTACAGAAGGACCTATGGGTGGCATGATTACAGGTCTTTTAGTTATGAGTATGTCTCTTAAAACCTTTTTAGGTCCTACATTTAACGCAATCATTGCTATAAAGGGTCTAAGCGTAGCAATGCAGACTCAGGCCGTTGTAACAAGGGCATTAAATGGTGAGCAGATAGCAAATGCCGCCGGTATGCGTAGTAATGGTGTTATGTACGACGCAACAACACTAAAGTTAGACCAACACACACAACAGCTGTTTATAGAAAAGGCTGCGTTAGAGGCAAGTATACAGAAAAGAGAGCAAGATATACAGAAATGGAAGGCTTATCAACAAGAGATAGACCGGTCTGCTAGGTCTAAAGCGGCTTATGCGGGGCATACAACAAAGGCAGAGGCTGCTTTGGCAGCAGAGAGCGCGGCTTTAGATGAAGTAAACATAAAACTTGCTTTACAAGACACACAACTAGAGAAAAACACCAATGAGATGTTGCTCTATAATCTTAGAATGACTAAGAGTAGTATGGTGTTGGGTGGTCTAGGTTCAGTAATGATGGCATTTGGTAAAAGCGAAGATTCGATGAGAAGAGGTATGGCTCTAACTACAATTGCTATGGGTCTGCAAATGTTTCAAGTATACAAAAGCATAAACGCTATGGCCGCATCAACAAAGGCAAAAATATTAGACGCTGGCGCAACTAATGCGGCAACAGTAAGTAATAACGCTATGGCTGCATCTTTCCTTAGAATTGACATGGCTGCAATAAAGGCTGCATCAGGTATAACTAAAGCAAAACTAAGTGTAAAGGCATTTGCTAAGGCTACAATTGCTTTGGCTATTGCTATGTATGCTTTTGAAAAGATTAGTAGTTTCCTCTTTAAAGGTAGTATGGCTCAAGATATAGAAGAAGTAAATATGGCTGTGGCAGATACCGGACTAGTTCTTGAATACATGAATCTATCAGAGCAAGAGTTATTAGATACTTTAACCGAAAAAAGAAATGCTATAGACGCAGTAAAAGACTCACAAAGTGCGTTAGGTCAAGAAACCCTAAGAGCATTACAAGGTGAAGAGGCCGCTTTACAAAGAGTGTTAGATATGAGAATGGTCGCTTCGTATAGCGAAGAAAATGAGTCAGTAAAAGAATATTTCCGACTTCAACAAGATATAGAAGATGTTATGAAAAATCAAGCAGGGTTTATGGACGATATAGAAAGAGGGTTTGTTAAAATATATGACCTCGGCCAAAAAGGTACAGATTTTATAGAAGGTTTGGGTATAAAAATACCCGATTCTATGAAAGGAGATTCAGGCGTTTTAGATTTCTTTACTGGTGGTAAAGTTAAAGAAAGAGAAGATGCACAAGAGGCTATGGACGAGTTTACAGAAACTAACTATGAGTTTGCTAACTGGATGAAACAACAAGACTTTTCTAACATTGAAGATGCCATGATTGGTTTAGGTGAATACGCAAAGACTGTGAATAGAGAGTTTGGCGACGATACTACAGGCATAGTAGGTTCTATGCAAGAAGCACAAGCCGCTGTGGAAAACTTTAACAACGCAAGAGAAGAGTTGTTCTTTGGGTTTAGTAGCGATAACCTAACTGGCAACCTAATTAGACAGGTACAACAACAAGGTGTAGAAACTTTAATAACATCAACAGAAGTTATCATGACTAACAACTTTAACGGTATGACCGTACCGGAAGTAGCAGACCAAATTATAGAAGAGATAGAGAGTAGAGGGAACTTTAGAGGATATAACTTCGCTACAGTTCAGGGGTGAGTGAATGGTAAGAGCAGTTGAGAAGAAATATCAGGTATGGCTTGCTGGTTTTTACGACGACTTTAATGGCGCAAGAGTTATAGCCGATGACTTAAACAGCCCAAGCGACTCATCTTATTCTGCCCTTAAAAGTTACTTCGGTAATCCTATGAACGGCGAGGCTTATCTTAGTCCTCGATTTAGATTTTCAATAGAAGAAAGACTACAAGATAGCGTTCTAACTAGTTCTATTAAGATAGCAACGAGCGAAAACCAATACCTACAAAACGACGGTATATTTGAGTGGCTTACACATGATGATACTAGGCTAGGCATAGATGATTACGAAGGAATGTCACAATTACAATATCCTGATGGTCACGTTCCTAACAGATATAAGTTTTTCAACGACACGGCTGATTACTCAGAGGGGTATCAAAGATTCATAAACGGGCATAACTCCGATGCTTCCTACATTGTTCCTACAGGAGATTGTGATTCTACAATAGGTAGACAGTATGGTGTTCCCTATGGTACTACAGAATACGGTAATAAGATTGCTGGTTTAGTAGGCGGTGGTGTAGAGACAAAAATGCAGTTTATGCAGAGAGCGCACCTAGCCGGTGTGTATATGGGAGAAGAATTAGATGCTACTAGCACAACAGTCCCTGCAAACATTATTGGTGAGATACACTCACCAGCGAAAAAACCATTTCTCATTGTGCAATCCACAAGACACAATTTCTCATCACATTCACCAAATACACCTACAATAATTTATGACGGTCATCTAAACACAAGACTTGATGGGGATATTTTTACCGCAAGAGTAGCATTACAAACAGCAATGGCTACAAGTGCTACTGGTTGGGACGAGGCAGGTATAAAGTTTGAGATAGGATTTCCTGTATCAGAAGCAGGTATTCTAAGCGAAACAGGCTATACAGGCACACCAGCAATAGATTACACACTTGATGTCAGCACGCTTAGTTACGACACCGCAAGATACACCACAGACTCTGCTACTAACGACCAACAATGGTTAGACGTGGACTTCAAGTTTAACTACACAGCAAATACTTTTAACGTATATGTAAATGGTACAGCAGTTGCCTCAAATGTAGCCATGACAGATGCTGCAAAAGACGGTACATCCGATAGTGCCACTACCGCTTCTGACCTATATGGTTTCCAAATGACTGTGACAAACGAAGAAAGCACTTCCGCTAACAACGGATATGTGTCTTATCTTATGCTTGACCGCGTTGGATTGGTCAGATATCTTACAGATGATTACACAGGAACAGACGTGCATATACAGCAGTTGGTTGTCAAAAGCCCAGTAAACGGGATATCTATATGTGATGTAAAGGTAGCAGACGACCCGGACTCAACTGGTGCTTCTAGGGGTGCGTCATCCTCTGATTATGTCACTAACCTAAGAGATATTTTTATTGCGGCTTCACCGCTAGATTGGTCTTTGTTAATATTCGCAAGTAAGGAAGCAAGAATAGACAGACCAGTATGGAGAGGAGAAGTAGATTCTTTTAACATAAATCAAAGAAACAATAGGTCTAGGGTACTTACATTTAAGGCAAAAGATTCTATGAGTTATTTAGATAGACAAGTTCCTCTATGGGATGTGGGGCAGAAAGGTCTTAACACATCAGAGGCTAATACAGATTACTGGTCCTTTGACTCGCAAGGATTTAGAAACTCTATGTATCTAGGAGCAGACAAACTAAAACTCCTAGATGGTAATGTAGGGTTTGACAAAGATAGCAACTACAAAGAAAGTTCTACGCAGAGAACACAATTAGGCTCAGGACATCCTATACAGATGTATAACAACGAAAACACATACGGTCCTAACAACATAGAAGATTACTACGAAGGTTTTGGTATTGTAGGTATCACAAAAGATACTAATACGATATTAGTACTACAAGACACTACACACGGTCTTACCACTTCAAGCACTATGGATGTGATAAACACAACCAGTCACAACGCCACAGGTGCTACTATTTCTGCTGTGAGTGGTGCTGAAATAACAACAAATATTACATACACTCCTCACGCTTCTGCATTTATTGTGTACATAGGTAAATACCCAGCACATCAAACAGCAGTTGAGCATGGACAAAGTACTGTGACTGGTCCTAGTAATGCTACACCATTGATGGAGAAGTTTATCGAGTGGAATACCTTTACTTCTAACTCGCCAAGCGCAAACGACCCCGTACCCGGCGGTAATCCCAAGAAGACTTATATTTATTTCGTCGCAGACCCCGGACTAAAAGTTGGCGACACATTTTACATTAGTCGTAAAGATAAAGCAGGTAGCGTTGCTCTAAACTCTGCATATCAGGGACAGCACGAAGTTACTTCTGTCAAAAAAATAAGAAATTACTTTACATCCGCTGGATATACTGATATTGGTACTATCTCATATCTATGGGTTGTTAGAACTGATACAGACTATGCTGGCAGCGAAGCACACGGTGACTATGCTGGTGACGATTTACTAGAGAGTAACGAAAGGTTTGATTGGACGGGAGACACAGGACAAATTAGTGATTTGACAAACGCGACAATTACTGCTCTACAGAAGAGAGCGATACACGGACGTTGGATGAGAGATTTGCCTCAATCTCTATGGTTCAAGTATCACTTCGGAATAGTAAAAAGAAAGTCCGCAAACGAACCTACGCTTTCAGGTCTTACTGGCGCACAGACTCCCATAGAAGAAAGGACGCTAAATAGAGTTAGCGCGTCGCAAACTATTACTTCTAGCACAGAAGTAGTGCAGATAGACCAAAGTGGATATAATGCCGCACCAAACTCAGGAGTAGCAGAGTTTTGGTCTACTCCTACAGCATTTGGTACAGGGTCAACACACGCATACATTACAGCAACACAATATCAAGAAAAGTTTACTTATCAAGGAAAAGCAACTAGCGGTGGTAATTACTATCTTATAGGGTGTAGAAACATTACAGGTTCATATACACTAAGTGGTGGCGCATTTTTTACTGATGTAAAAGACAATATACAGAATAAAAGACTTTATGTTAGATTCCAAGACTTTGAGGATGACTACAAACACATTTGGTTGCTTTGGTCTGACATGAGAAACAATGGCAACGCTAATGCAGACGGGCTAACAAGAAAAAGTGATTTTGGTTTACAGTTACCAATAGGGAAAAACTATAACTTTGATTTGTTGTTTGCTGACCAAAAAGATATAGATGGAAACTTAGACAAGTTCGCAAGCCTAAAGGTTGGTGAAGACCTTGACGTTTGGAATGTGGATGCAACTACAGACCCATTTTCATTAGGCGCATTTTCTAAGCCTGTTGATTACGATAACAAAGTATCTTGCACTCTAAGTAAAGTTGGCTCAAGTACTTTTAGCGCAGATATGCGAGTAACTACGTCCTCTGCACACGGATTAGCAGTAGGAGATTATGTGAGGATATTCAACAGTCTTAGGCACGATAACTTCTTCCAAATAGCATCTGTAACTAGCACGACTTTTGACATTACAGATGGTTGGAATAAGAACTATCCATCAACAGCCATACCAAGTACAGATACAGGTAATACTGGTGGTATATTCTATGCGCCAGTAATAGGCTCACACACAGACTTGTCACACTATAGAGATTGGGAAGATAAGGCAGGTGCTTTCGTAGTAGTAGATACTTCTAAGTTCTTTAACCTCAATACTCACGCTAACGGTGGGAAGACTAGACAATCTGCTGGCGGTAGAACAGACCTAACAGACTACGTTGTTGAATCCAATGGAGAAAGAGCCGGATTCCCTATGCTGATAGATAATTATTGGACTGAGGCAATATCTTCTTACCAAACAACTACGACAAAAGTATTGCAGCATGATAATCAAAACAACTTGATTTCTGATGCTACGTTTGCCACAAGAGGTTTCCAAAATGGATTTGTCGGATTGCCTGTGGATGATGCTAGTATTTTTAGGGACAGAGGTATAGGTAAGTTAGTCACTGTTTACAATAGGGCTGCTAACGAACCAAACACAGAGGTAGCATATTTTGTTTGGGATGGTAAATTAGAAAAAGAACAAGATTACACAATAGATACTAGCGGAGTATCTTCGGAAAGCACACATTCTGATTTGGGGATAACTGTTGTCACCCTTACAGACTCAACAGCAAGTTTCCAAAGCGACGGTCTAACAAGGGGTATGACAGTACAAAGAGTCAATGCTGCCGGAACTGTATTTACCTATGGTACAATAACTGATGTCCCTAGCGAAACTACACTTACAGTTTCTAGTGATGGGAACTGGCTTGACACAGATACCTTTTCTGTACCGCCACAATTAGCAAACATTTACGTAGCAAACCTAGACCATTTAGATAGCACATTCATAGATGCTGACGGAAACCTGAACAAAGCATCTCTACCTAACCTAGAGCAAGCACTATGGGACGTGTATACGGCTCAAGATGTAGAATGGGATGACTTGGGTATACAACTAGGTCTTGGTACAACAGAGGGTGCTGAAAACACACCACAGCAATATGAGGTACACGCTACGGTTTACTCTGCTTTTATGCTAAGATTAATGATGCACATAGACGGTTTTTACAAGAGTAAAAACGGCGGTACTTATTGGGACCACGATAAGTTTAGATTCTTATGGAACGCAGCGATTATGGACACTTGGTTGCCGTCTGCTACAGTTAGGTCTGTCTTTGACATAAATAACGTACCTTTGACTAAGATGTCCGACGACTCTTACGGTTCTGTTATAGATTCAAGAGGTAAAACCATACTAAGTATTATAGCAGACATACAAGAAAAGGCCGGATATGGTGAAAGCGGAACTTACAAGAGTTTTTCCTATCTTGTCGGTAGAGATAACCGTTTTGAGTTCAGACCAAAGTTTAATAGCGGTGTAGTTCTGAATAGGGATAACATGAGGGTAAACAACATCACATCTAACCTATCAGGTCAGATAACAAACGTGCGTGTTTACTACAACAAAGGAGCATCTTTTGCCGATTGGCCTACCACTAATCTAGGTGACTCTACACGATGGAAGATTATAGAAGACGATTCTGTAGTTAACGGATAAGGGCTTGGTTGGTAGAGAATGAAGAATATAATAAGCGTAAAAATACACCTATGCAACTTAAGGTAACACCTATTCTTGAATCTGACGTAGAATACAAGATGATAGAGAGTGGAAGATACGGGTACATTGCCGACCCTTACATAGCATTAGTTGGTGACGCAGATGACTACGACCATGTAGGTAGTTGGCAGCGTCTAGGTACAGGCGGTGTTCTGTTTCCGGGCATGGTAAACGCCCTAAACGGTAACATGAATGTAGATATGACAGATACACAGACTAGATATGGTACTTCTAAGTTAACTACGGCTGGTAACGTAACATGGGATAAAAACTACTACTGGTATGGTAGTAACTCTTTGTCTCACGCAGTGCAGATAGTACACATACCCAATAAAACACCTTTAGTAAGCGCCGAAACCGACGAACATCTTAGGATATGGGTTGATTTGAAAAACCAAACAGGAACAGATATAGACGAAGCGGAGTTTGTAGTTAAGGTAGGTGATTACAGTTTTACTAGTGCTAAAGCAGCATCACTAGATGATAGTAAGAGTGTAAATGTATCGGCAAGCGGCTTCTATGAGATAGATTTCCCCGATAACTATGGTGCTGTAGCAAATGCTAAGATTATATTTTCTTTTAACGCAGAATACTGTCGTGCCTTGCTACGTCATAGGTGCGGCGACCCCACACAAACCGATGAAACACAACCAAACTATATTTTAGATAGTAGCGTGGATAATGGAAGCGGTACAACAAACGATGATAGTATATTCCCACTAGGTATGAGAGCATACACCGAGTTCTATCCGGGCTTTAGAAACGGTAGAAAGGAATGGTACGCACCACGTATACACATCACCAATGACCTATCTTACATACCCGGAACTTACGCTGTTGTTACTGATGCTGGTCTTGGTCTTAACTCCGAGACTATGGTAATACAGAATGTTAGTTGGAATGTTTTTGCAGGTAGAACTGAGGAGGTTTCTTTTGACCTAGAGAGAGACGAGTCTATACAAGCAGATGGCGTAATAGGGTATCTTTTCCCTAAAACAAACGGTTCTAAGCAGACAGGTTCAAACATAGGTAGCGGTAGCGGTAATGCTTACCAAGAGCCGAGTCAAACCACACCTTATCCTGACCAGTCAGCAGATACCGTAGCCAACCCTAGTGACCAACAACCTGACGGAGCAACACAGGAAGATACCGGTACAATACACGATACATCACAAGACCTACCTCTTAACGACTTAGATAGCGGTACTTTTGGTAGGATAAAGGGTAGGTTAGATATGCCTTTGTCCGAGTTGTCAGTCAACTCAAGATTCTCTATATTGGGTATGAAGAAGCCAGCCGCTACTCCTGTTAGTTTCAAGGGTATAGAAGGTATGGATGTTGACATAGCACCAGTGGACGGTACTGCTGCCCTAACAGCAGACGGTTACGTCTTTGCAGGTAAGGGTCTTATGGGTACTGAATCAAGACCAACATCACAAGAAACCACACTACAAACACAGTTCGTTATACCAAACGACATAGTTTCTAACAGATTTGCTATTAAGGCTAAAGTAACACACGGTGCGCTTGTGGCTACTGATACAAGAGCAGTACTAGAAGTTACCGCCACAGTAAAAGAAACTGGACAGAGTGTTACAAATACCGTAAAAATAAAGACGGGTACAAAGAATCAATACGTAAACCTAATTCCACTTACTGCATTTACCGGCTTGAAAACACCGGGTAATACGGTTATAGTAGATATCGTTAGAAAGGCTGGTCAGGGAGATGATACGTCACACACTACAAGCGTTGTGCTTAGCAACCTTGAGGTTAAGATGAAGCGTGCTGTAGTAACTGGTGGTGCTAACACCAATCAGTTTTCTTCTGTAGAATAATCTTCTCGCAAAGATAATATCGCGCGAGCATTTTTTCTGTTTAGACCTCTAATTTCCATAAGAGATTTTTGAGTTGTTTTTTTCTTAAGAATATTAGGTATACTACCGAACTTTTCTAACAATTGACGTGATTTGTTTTCTGTCATACCTTCTACGGCCATAAGTACTTTTACCTTAGAATCAATTTTTGTGTTTTCTACTGCTTTTTGCTTGGCGTATGTGTGTCGATGTAAAGCCAACCCTTGTTGTGTATGACTAGTTACTATCCACTCAACGAAGTCGTCCATTGTGTTTAGTTCCATATACTTTATTTTTGGAAATCTATGATAGAATGTAGATTTGAACTGCTTGATTACTTTTTTCATGCGTGCCATTTCCATAGCAGTTTCTTTGGCACTAGGTCTTCGACCCGGTATGTAGGGCTTCAATTGAGTGCCGTACACTACTAGGAACGGATTAGGGCTTGAGTCCTGTAAATCCTGTAGTTGGTCTACAATAGTACGTGTTCTTCCGAAGCCCATGATAGACCTATACAAGTCGTTAATCTCTTTGGCTTCGATACCCCACTCGCCTATTGTATAATCAGAGGATTTCATTCGACATACTTTTATCTTATCTTTACCCATACGCATGAGTAATTTGTTCACGACTTTAGGGTTTTCCCTGTCGTCTACCAAAAGCATACAATAAACACAACGAGTAGTATTATTAAAGGGTATTACCATCCTTGCGTGAAATAGACCTCATCTTCAATGAGTAAGAGGTGAGCCTTGCACGAATCACAATACTTTTCCCTTGAAGTTTTTTTAGTCCAGTTTCCATCACACATTATACAATTCATTGCGTCTTCTATTTTTATTTCTTTTAATGTCATAACCATATTATCACCTTTTTACTCCATCGTGCGCCCAACATGGCCCTGCGTCTGTACAGCACTTTGTCGGTACGTGTTCGTAGTCAATTATGCTTGCTACGTGGAATCTTGTTGTACTCTCATTGAAGTCTCTCCAATTTAGTTTTGAGATAAACTTAACGATAGCCTCTACTGATTGTTTTTTCTGTTCATCAGTAAGAGTCGAAGGATGTGCAAACCAGCGTAGGTTCTCAGCCAAATGCAACACAAGAGCAATCCTGTGTGTATGTTTTGGGTTATCTAACGTCATAACCTTCTCTAAGCAAGGAGGTATAGGTATCTCGCCAGCAGAGTCTATTTCACCATTGAACTCACCCGTATGTACTTTTTCCTCAACAGGATTGTTAGCAATCCAAGTACGGATATTGAAGCCACCAACAGGTTGCTTGCCTACAAACGGGTCGAGAGCCTTTAACTCCTTTTGGGGCTTGTTCGGTATCTGATAATCAGGGTCTTTCATAAATGCCATCGTATCTATATTTACAGCCCACCTACCTCTCTTTGGATTGTACGTATCAGGTATACGTGTGAGTTTTTGGGGAAAGCCTACACCGTCAAGAGTCTTAAGACCCTTTGCCTTGTGCCTTTGGTATCTATCTACGTGTCGTGCTATAGCAGTCCCCTTTACAGGCTTGTCGAAGAATTGGTGTACATGAAAACCCCTGCCCGTAAATACAGTACGCACATCTCCGTCAAGCGTTGATAATAGTTTTAAGACATCTTTTTTAACATCTTCTAGACATCCGTTCTCCAACATATCAAAGTCCCACCACGCTCTATCCATGACAACACTTTCTACATCGGTCTTCCAAGACATTCTTTCATCACGTCTTTCAAAGGAATACAAAGAAGTGTAGCAAGATGCCTTACCATTTACTTTTGCGATATAGTTATCATACTCTTCCTTAGACAAACAAAGCGTGCGTCTCAGTCCGATTTCGCGCGGGAATGACAGATTCATACTATCACCCAATAACCTGTTGACTTCCGCATTCACATCCAGCAACGACTACTCGCTCAGGTGCTGTACCTTCTTCGCCAGTAACTCGCCATACTTCTTCTGACCCTTCCCATAGGTCGTCAGAGCCACAGGCGACACAAGTTACTTTTCCAATAAGATTACTCATACAGTCCACCCGTCTACTCCGTTTAATTCTGCTTCACAGTTAAGTGAAAAATCGCACCACATGGGACAGAAATAGTCGTTCCATTTCATAGGCCATTGGTGGGAAGTAAGAGAATCTATTGTGTCGTATAAAGATTCTTCAAAGGCATTATACGAACGCTCTAACATAGGTTCTAACAAGGCAAAGCCACGCTCAGGGCCTAGCCACATTGTCTTTCCTCTCTTGTTTCCCTCTAAAAGCAACTTATCGTTGCCATCTTCGGGTATCTCATAATCAGGAGTTATGTACAAGAAATGAGTCACTTCATCATATCCTAGTTGGCGCAGTAATCGTGTGTAGTACACAAGTTCCTTGCGTGTTCTACCTAGTTTGCTTGTACCCATGTTCCCAGTCTTAAGTTCTACTAGGATAAGACCGCCATCAGGGTGTCTGAGAACACCGTCAATAAGACCGACCCAAATAATAGGATGTCCGTTGAACTCCTCGTAGACCTCATGCTTTACTTCTGCTTCTACTACCTCAAACCCACCTAAGTCGTGCGCTATCTGATGTAGTAGTAGGTGCATAGAATCAACGCCTTCGTCTTCCTCTACTCCTTGCTCTACAGCAACCTCAAGCATTCTCTCAGGACTCTCTAATAGACCTGCTTCCATGACCGTGTGTATGTGTGTACCACGTATCATTTCCTCAGTAGGCGGAGGTCTAGGAACATCGGCCACATAGCCCCAGTAAAACTGTCTAGGACATTTCATGTAGCCCATCAGGGATGATTTACTTATCCTAAGTATATCTCCATTACTAGGATTGTAGGAGGACACAGCCACCTGTTCCGGTGTCGCTCTCATTCTTCTTCCCCAGTAATACCTTCATCCCAGTTCTCAAAAGTCTTTTGCTCACCCTCATATAGATTAGAGCCACAAGCAGGGCATCTATCGTTCTTTTCTATGTTGGGTAGATTTACCGGAATCATAAGTTGTTCTTTACAATGAGGACAAGTGATAGTCTCTATATGACCCGATGCGTCTAATGAAGCATATACCAATTTCTGCAATTTCATTAAGTCCGCACCAATCAAAGTCAATGCGTTAGCAACGTCTCTTACAAAGTCTTCATACTGCTGTGGGTCTACCTTTCTACTCTTAGCCATACCACTACCCCCTACTACATCGGATATAAAGATTACTAGAGCCAAGATGTCTTAAGAAGATTCTTAGCATTCTCTAGCGGTTGCACATCCCAAGAAGCCAAAGAATAATACGGTGATATTTTCTTTATGATAAATCTATCTACCATAACCTTTGACCCAATCTCTGTCACACCATCTAACTCTTCGGGTTTGTCAAAGGCTATGTATTTACCACCTTCATTGATACTGACTAGGAAGAATGAACCGGCTCTATAGTTTTTACCTAAAAACTCGTTAGCCCACGCCGCCGCCGCTGACGAACCTGAGAGGGTTTTGTACTTAGATAAGTCTCTTTCTATCTTGCCTTTCATACATAGTTTTTCCTTATCTATTTTACCCCCCATTATCGTGTTTATTAGGAAAAGATTTCGCTGTGTGACAGCGTTCTCAGATTCGCCGTCAAGTATGCCTGATATGGTGTTTTGCATGGCCTCTTTCATCACAGGAGGCATACGAGATTGCTTCATCTCAATACCTTTAACGTAAATGTTCGGCTCATGATACTCACCATCAGTCCAAGTTACTTTTCCCGTATACCTATTCTTGGCTACCATGATAAGTCTAGGACACCACTTCTCAAACTGAGCCTCCATAGGATGTATTCTCTCATTGATAATCGGCAATAGTTCCATACCCTTCTCAGGCGTAGGTATCTGACAGAATACAGAATCTGTGTGTCCGTAGAAAACATTGAAGCCTACTCGTTGTGCCTCTACCATCAACTCCCCTAGACTCTCGCGCGAAGTGTATGTTATAGCAGACGCTATCTCAGGATGATACATACCATACTTGGCATCACCACACACACCATACATAGAAGCAACAAGAGTCTTGGCGGCAAACTGCATTGTGTCCCACTTTCTTCTTTCAAAGCCGTCACTTACAAACATAGACATCTTGTAAACATCACGAAGGTTAGTCATCTTATCCATCTGCCTTACTAGAAGACCTTTTTTGTCTTGTGAGAACTTAGTGCCATTACCACAGTCTACTCCGTTTTCATCTAGTGTGTCCCAAGATATGTTGTGTTTTGAAGCATTACTGTGATACATTGCTTTTATGTCAAGAATACCTACGTTATCGTAAACACCAGCCTCTACATCTAAGATGTCAGCACCCTGATAATCAACCTTGTCAAACTGAGGTTTGCTCGGTATGCGTCGGTCAAACTCAGGGTCTGTCAAAACAAGTTGCGTAAACATCTTAGTAATGAAAGGAGTAGAGCGTATGTCGCATTGCACGATGTGTTGTAGAGATGTGTAGTAGTTGAGTGCATTTACTGCCTCATCTATTTTTGGCAGTAATCTAACATCTTGTCTACAGTAGTGTAGATACAGGGCTGGGTCACTATACCAAGTATCGTGTCCGTCCTCCAACTCTACTTTCTTTTCCCCTAATATTTCGTAGGCTACATCGTCTAGTTTGTAAGAAGGCAATTTCCCATTCTTCAATTCCCACAACTTAGATGCTGCTATCATCAGGTCTATACAATTCCTACCGACAATAGGCTGCTCCCAATCCTTGAACTCGTACCTTATCCTCCTCATAGGAGACATTGTACTAGCGTGAATGTGGTTGATATTACACCTTTCTATAATCTGTTTTATGTCAGCACCTACGACGTACCAACCTGTAATGATATCGGGGTCACAAGACCTCATGTGACGCATGAAGTGTATCAACATAGACTTCTCATCTTTGAATGCCATAGCGGGTGTCTCGTAATCGTAGTCGCCAAACTTAGAGTAGGCTTTACCCTCTCCGTCCTTTAGTCCTTCAAGACTTGCTCGCACAAACCACACATATTCTTTTTCCGTAAAATTATCATAGACAACAATACAACGCATTTTCTTTGTGACCGGCGACCACTCTGCGTCTAAGTACCATACCCGATGCTCATAGTTCTCAAATGGCTCGTTGCCATCGTTGATGTAATCAGCCATGACTTGATTCTGATAAGGTAGATTTGCTTCCCATGTTTGACCTGCCCTGCCTATTTGTTTGACATCATAGTCAGACACACAGGTAATCTTAGATAGTTCTTCTCCATACAGACCTGTGAAACCATGCTGTGTACCTACGGCTTCCGCAATGTAAGGGGCATCCTCAGTCTTGACAAAACAATAAGGCCAATAACCCGTAATAGTTTTTTCGTATCTTTTCTTGGCTTTGTCACGTCCTCTAACAATTACGTCACGACCTTTACCGCGCTCAATAATCATTGTCGGCACGCACCGTATCGGCTTCTATCGCTTCTATTGGTTTTAGGACAAGATTATTACAATGCTCACACTCGTATATGTCCCCTTCGGCTATACTATCTACGAATAACCAAGTGAAGTTTCTACTACAGTTTGAACAACCGTAAGAGGGAGGATTCCATTTACCCATATTCATACCACCATAATAGTTTCCATAAACGGTACTAAGTGAGGCGTAGTAAAGATAGTACCTGTATCTAGGTGTATATCATACATACCTTTATCTGTTTTAGTAATGGCTACTACGGTGTTTATATCTAACCAAGTCATACCGCTATCTGTCTGCACTCGTCTAAATCTTTTACTCATGTTGTTCACCCCCTAACATCTCGCTATTAAGGATTTCCTGTCTTTTGAAGTCATCAGTAAGTAAAAAGGAGTCTTTGTCACTTTCGGGGTCTAATGCTACCCTTGCGAATAAGTTTGCGATATATTTAACTCCATTCAAATCCTCAAACAGTATAACAGTACCTCGACCTATCGGTGCTAAGATATTGTTAAGGTTAAACATCGGTGCGTAATCACCACTAGAGGGTAGGGGCTTTATCTTACCTATATCCTGTATAGTCATCAGAGCATCCCCGCTTGAAAGATATAGTCACCATCTCCTAGTGTGATAAGCATAGGATGACCCATACCTGCATCTGTGAAATCGAATATCCATATACCTACGTCGCTGTTGAGGTGTTGGAATATATGTTCTAGGCCACCACCATAGTCAGCCGTGAATGAAACTTCGCGCACCGGTGCTACAGTAGATGCTACCTCTCCTATCTCTATTACAGATTTAGTTTTACCCTTAAGTTCTCCACCAACATTTATCGTCAAGTCACCATCTTGCCACGCAAGCGTATATTTGTTGTACTTCTGACCGTTCATAGAATCGCATCTAAATGCCTCATACAGCGAGGTAGTGTTCAGGTCGGTGAACCCAAGCATGAAATCGTATACCTTACCATCGTTTGTTGTGTATTGTACTTCATCAGCATTTATTTTTTCCGCAAGAGTATTGGACTTCTCAGCCCATTGAGCAATCGTTGACGGTGTGTGAGGGAATGCTCTAGCATCCTTACTAGCCGACAGCGTTGTCTGCTTATTGGTTGATTTGAACCTGACCTTATCTAAGGAAGGCGTGATAGTTAATACGCCACCGTGATACTTCAATACCCCTAGTGTCGTGTCTATATCAGTAATGACTACCTCACCTTCTCCGGCACAAGGTATAGACAGACGCATTATGGAAGATACACCGTCCTTCACAAGAGAAGTAAACGAAAGTCTACGGTCACTTGCTTTTAGGATAACACTATAGAGTTGTGAATGCGCTTTACCGTCTATGGTCTGCTTCCTCTGTGCTAACTTGAGAAGCCAAGTTAGTGATGTAGTGTCAACTACTATGTCGCTCACTTCAACCACTCTAACCCTATGAACTCAAACTTTCCATCGGAGATACGCGCTATGTCGTGAACAGAGCCAACTCTTTCGATGTGCTGACCCTTCATCTCTTCTATCTTAGCACGAACTACCCATTCGCCGTCCTTTAGGTTTCTGTCGCCTTCTACACCAGCAGCCATGTCTGCCTTCTTCATGTAGCGTGATAGGAATATCTGTTGCGAGAACTTTCTCATAGTACCCTTCTCCCATTCCGGTCTGTGGCCGACAGTCATCAACTGCTTCTTACCTGTACCATCATCCATGTACTCTTGGATTTGCTTTAGGTGGAAGGTGAAGTATACCTTAGCGACATTGAGGCTGTGTAGACGTGTCAGAACATTTCTGTAGAGTCTGTTCCTCTCTCTCCACTCCTTCTGATTGAATGTACCGTCTTCTGTCTCTATGATACCGCGAGATAGTAGAGAAGCCCTCATAGCGTGTTCACACCACTTTAGGAAGGTAGAGCCACCATCGAAGATGATACCACCTACTGATTCGGGGTCTTCGTTTACCTTATCTGCTAGAATGTTGACATACCAAGATGTCTTGTCAAGTAGAGCCTTGTAGTCTACGTTGTTATCTTCATCGAAGATAGAGTCATCAGTCTCGTCGTGTAGAGGCAGAACCACAATGTTTGGGTTGTCAGGGTAGATTACATCTACTGTAGCCTTTGCTGAGTTATCTACATCAAAGAGATACACAGTCTTGCCAGCATTGATTTCGTTCTCTAATAGAGAAAGAGCAAGCCCTGTCTTTAGTGTGTTTTCATGCCCGACAAATGCCATACGATGCTGTATAGCATTGACGCGGTTGTTGTCGAAAAGATTACGGTAGTAAGCCTCATCAAACTGCATCTTAGGCTCTGCGGTCTTTGGTTCTGCTTTCGTGGTTGTTGCTTGTGTTCCCCAACTCATATTATCACCTCATAACATTTCGGATATAAACTAATCGCTAGGCGCAATGATTGCCACATCAGTCAACAACACTAACGCTGCTATTGATACAGCACTCTCAAGACTGTTCAAGACTACCTGCATAGGGTCAAGCACACCATCCTCTTTAGCATCACGTATCTGTCCGGTTGTGCCGCATACATACGCATACGGGCTTAAGAGTTTCAGCATATCGTCATCAAGACCACCTGCGTTTTCCGCAATAGTGCGTAGTGGTGTCTGTAATGCCTTTATGAACAACGACCCTACTTCATCATCTTTGTCAAACGCCGTAGATGCTCGGTAAAGGGTTGCGCCTCCGCCGATGACTACACCGGATTCAAGGGCGAGTTTACACGCATTCACTGCGTCATCTACACGCTCCTTCCTTTCTACCTGCTCAATATCAGAAGCACCTCCAACGAAAATTGTGGAGATGCCAGTAGTTAAGCGATTAATTCTGTTCTGCATCTGCTCGGATAACCAATCATTCTCTTCTGCTACGCAAGCGTCTACTAAACCTTCTACGTGTTTCTCTAAAGTAGGCACGTTTTCTTTTAGCGTAATAGTAGTAGTGTTTGTGGTTGAATCCAACTTTTCCCAACTACCCAAGTCTTCTTCGGTGACACCGACCATACTTTCTTTTAGCGAAACACTAAACAGTTTCGCGCCAGTAGCATGAGAAACATCCTCAAGCCACTCTTGTTTCTGCTGTGGCATACCGGATGGTGTTACCATACACACAGACACTTTGCCCTGAACTATATTTACCAAAAGATTCTGTAGCATCTGTGGATTGAAGTCAGAACAGAAGATTACTAGAGGTCTGTTGTTCTGCACAGACAACTGCAAGGAAGGTACGAGAGCGTTGAAAGACTCTATCTTTTCAGTAGTAACTACTACCATAGGGTCGTCATACTCTACCTTCTTACCCGCGTTAGCCATAAGAATGTGAGCATAACCCGCGTTCATCTCAAACCCTGCTGAGTCCTTCACGTATGTTTCGCCAGTCGTAGACTTCTCAATCGTAAGACCACCGGTAGTACCTGACATCTCAACAGCAGATGCTATCAGTTGACCCAATTCTTCGTCGTTGTTGGCTGCGATAGTAGCCACGTCAAGCAAGTCAAAGTCTTCTACAACCTCTTCTCTGATGAGTTTTTCAGTAGATTCTAAGTACCGCTTCAAATCGTCACGTATTTTTAAGGGAGAAACACCTTTCTCCATCAGCGACAAAGAACCGTTGCACAATGTCTGTGCTATCAGCGTAGCACTAGTAGTACCGTCGCCTGATTTGTCTTGTGCTTCGGAAGCGACCTCTTTTAGAAGGTCAATTCCCATCTGCACGTATGGGTCTTTGTCATGTACTGCCCTAGCAATAGATACACCGTCATTTAGAATGACTGGCATACCTATAGGATTCTGTATGATGACAGTTCTAGCATTTGGTCCGAGCGTACCCTTTATCGAGTTCGCTACTTTGTTAACGCCCACTAAAAGTTTTGAGCGTGCATCTGCGCCTGTAAGTATTGTTTCCATAACTATTCCTCAATGTAATTGTGTTCTACACTTCTTCTAGCAATGATGTCAGAGCAGTGTACACAGTAGAGTTGTGTGAGACTATTGGAGGGAGTCAACGATACGAGGTCTGCCTCTAACTTCAAGGCTACTCTATCATTTACTTTTAGGGTAGTGTTAACCATGTCACCAACGCTTTCGACGGCATAATCCTCCGAAAGTATCAGTCCACCGACTTCGCTCTGAGCCATCCTTAAGATGACAAACTCGCCGACTGCCCTCCAATGAGTACTCATTGTGTTTCCCACCCGTCGTCTGCACCGAAGTCAGGTTCTACCATCTGTGCAATTTCGTCAAAAGCCCACCAACCATTTACGGTCATGCGGTCTTCCATCTCGCGGGTTCGCCATGCCTGTCCTACGACAAGCAACTTAGTTCCAACTCCAAAGGAAGGTACGTCGTCACAGTACACATCTAGCGTTCCAGCCATAGATGTTAAGTCTGTGTCGCCACAAACCAGTATGCTCCCACCGTTGTCGCGTGGGTCAATGTGTATCACTTCTACTACAGTAGCACACATTCTGTCCCACCAACCATCTTGGCCGTTGAAGGTGTCGTAGTACTGACCTAGACCTGCTAGGTTCGGCAACATATTCTCCTGACCGATTAGACCAGCAATCATGTCAAGCGGAGAACCGCCAAACATAGATGCCAAGTCAGGGTTTACTGTTGGTACAGACACGTCCGCGTTTAGGTAGCAACGTCCGTTCTTTCCTGTCTTCATTGGAATAGATAGTGGGGTGAAGGTAGGGTACTGCCTATCGGCTGCCTTACCATTACCGCTTACTGATAGTAGGGTAGGTTCTGCATTGCTGCCACTTACCTTACCGAAGAAGATAGATGTTCTCTCTCGCTCGTCTTGTGGACGAGGCGCACCGTACTTGAAGTTCGCATCTCCACTAGGGAAGGTAGCGTTGTTCTTGTCCCATACTACGTAGAAGTGTGTGTTAGCATCTAGTTGCATGGTGTGCTTCGGAAGCGTCGAGGTGTCTGACTCAGATGAACCAAAGTACTTTTCTGCTGAAAGTCTTGTGTAAGTTCCGTCGTGATTGTCCTCAAAGATAACCACTGAACCGTTGTCTACAAAGGTCTGTCTGACTTCTGCCGGAGCAGATGATAGTTGATTCTTCATCTTGTTGTAGAGAATCTTACCCCATTCTTTAGGTCTTGGGACTGAGATAAACATACCTTCGTATGTGTCTGCACCTGCTCTCCTTAGCCTTGCATTTTCAGAAGTAATGTTTCTACCAGCCACTCTAAGAGCAAGTATGAAACAATCATCGTCAGAGCGACCTGCGTTCTTCCACGCAGTACCCTGTTCTGCAAGGACAGCATCTGCCCTCTCACGCACCAACTCAGGCGCGACATTCAACGTTTTCGCTATATTATTCAACATTTCGGCACTCATTTTTTCACCTTGTTATTCCAGTCGTCAAAACACTTCGGATATAAACTATTGCATCAACATCCTCACAAAGTTTGCCTTAACAATATCTTCATTGACACCGTTAAGGATATCTCGCTCTGCGGTTATACACGCATCAACGACTTGGAGTTTGTTTGTGAACTTTAGTTCAAGGACACACGTGTCGAATACATCCCTGACCAAAGCCCTTGTATCACCTACCATCATATTGTAGGCACTTTGAAAGTCTTTATCCATTGCTATACCAAAGAACCTAGAGGCATCGAAGCCAGTTTCTTTTAGCGAAAGTATAAACTTCTGTGCATCTACAGGATTGTCGAAACTATGGAATGCCTGTAGTGCGTTGATTGCATTACGCAAATCACCTAAATGCGCGTCACAGATAAGACCCAATTGGCTTAGTGTAATGTTTACGCCCTCTGCACCACAGATGTACTCTAGTCTTCCTATCATAGATTCCTTACCCATAGGCTCAATAGCAATCTTAAGACATCGTGATTGAATCCATTGACTTACTTTTGTGATATCATTACACGTAAGGATGAAATAACCTTGAGCGTTCTCTATCACAGCCTTCAATGCGGACTGTGCTTCTGCTGTAAGTTGGTCTGCTTCATCTAGTAGTATAATCTGATTGTATATGCCTGAGCGAGTAAGCGGTATGAGTTCTTCCTCTACGAAGGCAATACCTCTTGTCTTCTTAGAAGATGCGTTGAAGGTATGAAGCGTGTACCCTAACTCATTAGCCATTACATGAGCAAGAGTAGTCTTACCAGTCCCAGCCCCTCTACTATGTAGTAGTAGGTGCATGGGTGTTTCCTTTAGATATTCTAAGTGTGTCAATGCACCAACACACTCGTCAAAGGTAGTAGGTCTGTACTTACTCGCCCAAAGCATATCAGGTCGTCAAACCATTTCGGATATAAAGATTACAGTTTGCTTTCCATGATGTAAGCAGAGGAAGCATCGTACAACTGTAGTATGTCTGCATGGCTTGGTCTTCCCATAACTTCATTCCTACTTCTCTGTATCAGAAGACATTGTATAAGTCCAGCCATGAAGCCACGAATGAAACTCTCGTCTAGTTTCATGTCGTCAAAGAACTCGTCGGCATCTTCTCTGTCGTGTACAGTATCTAGTATGAATGAGCGTAGAACAGACGCGTCAAATATATTCTCGTTTGTCAGTATTCTATTAAGGTCATTGGCGATATTAGAGTGTAGCATCGAAGAAACAAGACTGGAAATATCTTCTCTCATTTTAGCACCAAACCGACATACTATTAGTGTAATATTAATTATCTCTAACACAGTGTAGGCAAACATCAGAATCCGGCGGAAAAATACGTAATCTCCCACAGCCACATTGTTGTGCCATACCCCTCTGCTTTGGTGTCATCACGGTAGGACTTCGGGTATAAAGTATGTCATCTCTATGTTTGATTACATCTCTATCAACATCATAAAGAAGATGCGAGGCTTTCACGCCTACAGCGTTCTCTACCTTCTCACTACCAACTGCTACAATCTGCGAGTTCTTGGAGAGCAGAGCCGATAGACTGTGTGGCGACGGTACTGCTCTGACATTCTTCATAGAGGATAACTTCTGTGCTACACCCTCCTTAGTCATAGCACCATGTTCCCACAGTATCTCTACTATAGTCCGACGCACCCGCCGGTTGTTAGCACTCATGTATAAATGTTAGTCTAAGGGTGTTATAAGTTATTCCCAAACATAACTCCAAATTGCACCATTTACAAAAGATTCGTCATGCTCCTTAGTCACATTGTAATCTATACCATTTATCGTCACTACCTCTGTGTCTTCTGATAACGGCGTTTGTATAATTATACTACCTAGAGTCAAGAAAGTCCATATAAGGTCGTTTAACGCTACGCAAGCGTAAATGAAGACGAAAAAAATTATGATGTCTAAAACCATTTTTGCTCGGCCACCTTACGCTTACGCATACCATCCGGTACTGCGCCAACGTCTCTTGCCGAGTTAGCCACGCTTATAGACTTTTCCAAGATGAGTTCCCAATGCTTATCATCCGCTTTGAATATGTCAGGTCGCTCTTTACTTTTACCCTTTCTTTTTTTAGGCCAACTTACCTTAGCCCTTGATGGCTTCAAGCCATGAATCACAGATGCTTTATAGTACTTTTGCGGTAAAATATACTGCACTTCTGCTATTCTTCTCCAAAAATCTATGTCACTATAGTTGTCTCGCAAAAACCAATTCAGCAATTCTGCTGGTGGGTCGTCCCATACTTTTTCTACACGTTCACGGTCTGACCAATTCATCAACGCCTTCACTAAAAGGAATGTGTTATCATTACTTTTACCCTTAAGTTTATCATCAACAATGCACAAATCCTTCGTTGCCTTGTTCAACTTAGGGGCTTTGCGTGTCACGATTACCAATCTGTTCTGTACAATCTTACTCCAATACTGTACATCCTTTGCTGTGAACTTGTCAGTATGTAGGATGTAAGTAGTATCTTTACCACTAGGTATCGTGTCAAGTGTACCAACCATGATGACTTCGTTGTCGCAACGAAACGGAGTATCATCGTCGGTGAAGATTATCATGTTTAGTCCTCTTTGTAGAACGGGTCATAACTGTAGATGTAGTTTGTTATTCTATTCATTTGTGCTACAGTCAAACCCCAAACATCAGCAATTGCTTTTCTGCTAACTTTATAATCACCAACAGTCCATACAATTCCGTCAGGAGTTATTGTTGCCATAACACCATCTTCATTCATAGCCATTATCAACTTAGGAAGTTCCTCTTTACTTATAGCACGCGTGGCTAGATACTTAGTAGGTTTGTCTCTCCACTTCCTCATGTCATCAAGACTCCAAACATTACTAGATTTATTATTGTGCTAACAATAAAACCAATCTTATACTTCTGTCTTAAGTTTTCTTCTCTCTGCCACGCATTGTAGAACCAACTTGTAGTTGCGAGAACCTCTATGTCTTCTTTTCTTTCTTCTTTCATTCTATCACCTCAAAAGGTACGTCAATAGGTGTGGATAGCAAATTGATTTTCCTCTCCACATCGTCTAGTAGTTTAGGCTGGTCTGCGAGAACATCTACGAGTATACGACTCACTTGGTTGAGTTGCGTGTTAGCAAGCAACAACTGAGAGTCAACACCTATCTCACGCTTTAGAGTACCAACTAGTTTTAGGGAAGCATTAGCCTGTGCAATCAACCTTGATGCGTCAGCCACGAACTCAGAGGATATACCACCCTGTGCTTCTTTGAGTTCTTCCAACTCGTCTAGGTACGCTGTGATACGGTTCACAATATCTTCGGCTGCGTCTAGGGTACTTATACTTTGAGTTCTAGCCTCTTCTATATGCTTGGCTTCTTTTGGGTCATAATCTAGGTGTGCATCCATGTGATTCATAACCGTACCATCAGGCCAGTTATTTTTAGCCTCAAGATAACTAGGAGAAGAATCACCATTGTAAACATCCATCTCCATGTCTTTTTTATTGGGGTGTTCACACATAGGACAACCACCAGCAAGAACCCAGCGTAATACTTCTATCGCAAAAGCATCGTTCTCAGAAGCGAGCCTAGTTTGTATTTCTCTCTTAGACCTCATTCCTCTTCCTCCGAGTATGCTGGTAGAACTCCGGTGAATCTCATACCTTCTAGTTCCATGTCTAGGTATAGACAACCATCGTACAGGCTAACGTCTAACACTTTACCTTTGCCTACACAATTACTTCTGTCGCTCCATCTAGCGAAGTTTATCCATTTTTTTACTTTATCCATCTTGTACCATCTCCCCATTTTCTGCGCTTGACTACAGGTTTAGTGTATATCTTCATCTCCGGTTCTTCTATCGGTCTTCGTATAGGGTCAACACCGAAGTACTCATCATACTTACTTTTATCGAAAGTAAACTCAGTCTTTTGCCCTTGTAGTTTTCTATGTTTGAATGCTGGGTGATGTCTCATGTGCGACGCAAGCGTCCACATACTTCTTCCAAATCTATGATTCTTGTAAAGATTACCGTTCTTGAATGTCATGCTGTTGAAGATGATTGCTAATGGTTGCCAGTCGCCAAACTCTTTTACGTAATCAGACTCGCAAAACCATCGGGCGGCGCATTCAAGAATCTTACTATTCTTTCTACCTCTGCCTCTAAGACCTTCAAAATCCTTAACCATTGTTCTTCACCCCCCAGTCAATAGGCGCACTCTCTTGGCTGACAGTACCGAAGCGACAGATAACACCCTTACGTCCTCTCCTCTTGACACTAGGCTCTACCTCTTCGTACCATGACTGTCCCTCTAGGTTTTCTATGAGCCATCTCTTTGCACTCTGATAGTCTCCACCTGTAATCATGCGGGATATCTCTTTGAGTAGCATGGACTTCGATATGTCTTTCATCCAAAACGCGGAGCGTATCAGTTCAAGGTCTGCGTCCATAACTCTACGTCGCATCTCAAGTGACTGATTTAGTATTGCCCTAAGAGTATCATCTAACTGAATGATAAGAGGTTGTCCTCCTCTGTAGATAGGTTGCATCATAGCATACCCTATACAGAGACGACGAAATAAATCTGCCTCAAAAGAACGTACATCGGGTCTGTCTATCCACTCCATGATGTCATCATCGAAGATGATACCTGTAGGTGGATTGGCTACTGCTTGTTCCATCCTCTGTCTAATCCATGTTTTTATCTCAATATTAAGATTGGCTAACTCGGTTCTTTCTTCGATACCCATGTTGGCTTGCCTGTGCTGTGCTAGTTTGTACTGCCTCTCCTTCTCAGGTGTCATCTCTATATCTATGATAAAGAAACGTCGGTCAAGTCCTGAGTCCAACTCAAACCTTGCTGGCTGAGTACCAGCCCATACGGTGTATCGTGTGGTGTATCGAACCCAGCCATTACGCATTGCTTTTTGCACACGGCCATTGTCTAGGGATGTGAGTAGTTGGTTTTTCATATCTAGGCTGTGGTCTTTTTTTGACGCATCAGACATAGACGAGAACTCCTCAAAGCCCAAGAAGCCACCGCACATCTCACGTGCGATTGGTCTTCCGGCTATCTCGCCTTCATCGTCAACAGAGCCGAACATACCCGCCTCTGTGATGGAGTTAGCACCCATCATTGTCCTCATACCCTGCCCTAAGTCGGCATTGGAATTGTACACAAGCCCTGTGCCTTCTGCTAGGAACATCAGGATAAGAATACTTTTACCCGAACCTTTCGCACCTCTCATCAGAATGTGAATGCGTGTGTCAGGTAGTTGTGACATTGGTGTGTAGAACGGAATGTTGTCGTGCCTCAAAGGACAGTTTTCTATCACAAAGTCGTTCTCCTCATCTACCAACGGGCTGTCGGGGTCGAAGTCACAGCGACTGCATTTGTTTAGAGCATTGAAGATGTGTCCGCCTACGCTACATAGAAAGATAGGTATTTTGTCCTCGACATCTACAAAGTAGTTGCGTTGCGCGAACTCAATAGTTTTTTCAAAGACATTGAAACTCATATCAGACCCTCTGCTTCATATAGTACTGCCAAGAACTCGCTCTTATACTTTTCGTCAGGCAGTAAGGCGTGCGTATCTTCCAAGAAAGATAAGATAACTTCTGCCTCTCTTTCATTTACAAAGGTCGTATTGTCGCTACTGGCGACGACAATCCAGTTGCCACGAATATTGTTTTCGCAAAAGTTTTGGAATGCTTCTGACGCTATCCAGCATGGCGGAGGTAAGTTCAAATCTTGAAAATCTATGGACGAACCATCGGTTAGGAATAGTGCCTCATCTTGATTGTCGTAATCATAGACTAGTAGTTCGCTATCAGGTATGTTCACCTGCTCTGAATAGATGTAGTCTTGCATGACATTACTAGTTAGATATATCATTTCATCCACGCCATACTTAGAGAGGCACATTGCTATGTCTCTAAAGACAGGGTAGTTATACAACCACGCCTTTGTTTTTTCTGCGCTTGGTATGTACGCATGATTTATTCTTAGGATAAAATAACGACGACCAAACTCATTGTAAACCTCACTCAGTCTCCATGCGGATGTAGCAGGTTCAGGTAGTGTGTTCATAGGCTCTACTGGTAGCAACTTAGAGAATATTTTACAGACATCTTCTTTTTCGGCAACTATACTCGCACCTGCTATGAAAGAGGCAAAACCTCTTTCCCCTTGAAAGTATGTGATTAGGGTTGTAGGCTCTCTGCTTACTCTGCCTTCCGGCCAAACGAAATCAGTATCTCCGTAAGACTCAATTGTCGGCATCTTCAATCCTCCTCAATTCTTTTTCTAGGAACATAGGAAACTTGTGTATCGGCTTTCTTGAAGCCAACGCCTTTTCTATGACTACATCTATTGGTCTTGCCTCAAATATGATGTGACCTTGCTTGCCGTCAAATGCGCCCTTAGTCCTACCGACCTTCTCAAACAATATACTAGACTTCATGATGTTAGCCAATGAGTTGATACTGAGCAGTCCGTGATTAGCACCACGCGCATATTTTCTGCTTGGGTTGTTGCGGTCAAACTCGTCCATGTACCAATGATAGATGTCAGGAGATGTCATCGGTTTCCCAACCTCTACCATGTGTTTCCATATCCTCTGCTGTATTCGCTTTGTCTGCCCTCTCGCACCCATGTCTTTCCCTCCAATCACTTCGGTTATAATTATTTTTATTTGTCGCGCAAGCGTAGAAAAAATAAAACGTTGTACTGCGCCCCTATTTTTTAATTATTTTATTTCTTCATAGATGTTTTAGATTACTTCCCTTACCTTAACATACTATTGAAGTAAATAATTAATTCACAAAAACGCTGTACTGCGCCCCATTTATTTTTTTTGTTAGGGTAGAACTTACAAAATTAATACGTGACTAATTCCCAATTCTCTCTCTCAAGTCTATTTCTGTTAACGAAATCTCGTACTCTATCACTACTTCCACTCATCATTTTGTGTCTCTTTTGCCAGTCATCATACTCATTAGTTATTTTTTCCTCAATCATAACTACGGCACTGTTGAGTGCATTCTCAAACCGAGTCAGTACATTACGCAAAGTAGTAGCCTCTACTAAGTGAGTCCATCCTTTGATTGTCTCCATCGGTACTGGTTGCATTTTTTTACCATCAATTTCTATCGTACCTGTGATATAAGTAGAGTTTCTATAACATAATACATTTATGATAATAGTACCACAATCACTACCGAATCTCATGTAAGGTACTTCCAAGCCATGTTGCATAATTATCTTCGGCTCTCCGAGTTGTAAATAATGTGGTAGGAAGTTCGCTGAGATGAAATCGTAAGTGCCTCTGTAGTATAGGCTTTGTGAGTCGTTAGAATCTACGTGCGTTATGATATCATAGGGTAGGATAGAAGTAATCCTGTAGTGTAGGTCTATGATATCCTCCGGCTCTCCCTCTTTGCTCCACAGATAGCCGTCTATGATGACATCCAAAGGTGGTCGCCGTCCCATAGCGTCGTACACAGTCTGCATGAACTCGCTATAGGTTAGGTCGCTGTCTAGCCTCTTGAGCAAAGCAAACAAAACCATTCTATCTGTTATGGCGTATCGCCTGTGATTCCTTTTATTTTTAAGCAAAATATACGGTTGCTTCTTAGCATTACTTTTAACGTCATAATATTCTCTAGCCTCAAGGACATGAAAGTCTGAGGCATGAAACCAATCACAGTGAGTCGTTGTCATTCGCCCTGTCTCCTAAGTTCCTAGCCTTTACTTGGTTTGCTTTCTTCATGGTGTTCTTGAACTCTGCCAGTGTCTTTGCTGGTGTTCTCCTAGCGTTTGACCCTACGGTCATCCACTTGGTACAGTCCTCTACCAGTTGTCTCAACTCATTCACTTCTTGGTTGTCTGTGTACTGGTACACCTCATTCGCTTTCAATTTCTCTGCTTCTTTTTCCATTAAATAATCCTTGTACTTTTTCATATCTCTGCACCTTCCTCTTCGTAGAAGTATTGATTCACGTCATAGGTGGAATAATGGCTGTTCGCTATTGATATCCTCCTCTTGTTGATGTGCTTCATACCCTTTATCAGATTTGACACATGACCTACTGTGCTTACCTTTCGCGCTTGCTTGACAGGCAACCTGTCTATGATTTCAGATGCCGTCAAACCCTGTGGATTTTCTCGCAGGGTAGCCAATATTGCGTTTCTGAGTCGCACGTGTTTTGCCATAAAAGTCCTACAGGCATGGTACATAAAAGGGTTTCTATTGCGCTTCGGAAGCGTCATCAATGAGTCGCTGAACATATACACTTGCGTCCATCAGTTCCTCTTGGAGATGGGTCAGCCACTCAACCAATGAAAGGTCTTCACGCTCCATCGTCGTCCCGTATTTTTTCTCGCCGACTTCTGCTCGGCTACGAATCTTATCAATTACTTTTTCCTCAATACTACTCATCCTCATTCCCCCGTTGCGCTCTTATCTCCTCGCTCATCGTGTATTCTACCCATGCCCCACAATCGTAGCATTGTAGTTGTGTTAGCGATAAATCGGCTACTCCATGCCATGAGATAGAGGGGTGGTCTGCGCTTTCTAGGAAGTGGTCTGCTTGCCAAACCAATTTACCACCGCACCACCAACACACATCTCTCATTCAAGCACCTCTACCGTTGCATTGCCAACACTTCTCTGCTTCTTTCTCATACAGAATAGTACTGGCTGTGACTGTGAATCCTCTACCTTTACATACAGGACAGGTAGGCATTACTCTTCCTCCCCTAATGGTGGGTCTAGTAGCAACTCAATGCTGTTCTCACCGTCATAGACGATACCTATGACCTTGCTGTCTGTGTTAGCCTCAATCTTTTTTATTGCCCTGTTGAAATCTACACACCTTACAAAGTAGCCACTACTTTTTGCCTGATTTACTTTTACGTCAATAAAAACTCTCTCTTCACTCATCATATCACTTCACAAATTGTCGGAGGTATAGCCCCCTCTTCTGAATTGTTGGCGGAGCATCTCGCTCTTTAACTTTGGGTACGCGCTTCACAAGCGTAGGTACTCTGACCTCACCAATCTCTGAGCAGTCAGGGCAAGCCTTGACCTTCATTGCCATAGCATCTGTCATGTACTTCTGAGGCCATGAGCCGTTCTTCTGACCACAGGCTTTTTTGCCATCTACCCAAATGTGATAGTAGGGAGTACCCATGATGACATCATCATTTTCTTTTACCATAAACCTAACTCTCCTTGTAGTCAGGATGGTCGTCGGGTAGTTTATGTCTTCGCCTCTCCATCATGTTGACGATGAGTTGCGTTGCTGATGTCGCTCCCTTCATGAATCTGTCTTCTGCTATCTTGTCTCCTGTCGGACACATCTGTTCTTTTAGGATAGAAATATCTATGTCGTCAAGGATTAGTTGGAATATCTCGTACTCTACATGAGGTATTGTCTTTGCTCTCACTCTTCCACTTCCACAGCATTGACTACTTCTATTCTATGCGCTACCGCGTTATCAGTATCACAATAGAATTGTTTATCGCATTGAGCAATCGTCAAAGCATCTAACTCTGAGACTGCATCAATCTCAAAGTAGTGATACTCTGTGACTTTCTTACAAACCCTGTAAGTCCTCACTCTTCCTCATCTCCGAGTAAGACCCAATGCTCCTGTAGGTCTGCCCTAGTGAAGAAGGTATACTCACCACCGTACCAAAACTCAACACCTGTGTCTCCTATCTCCAATCTGTCTATCGTTATTTCTCTTCCATTATGTCTGTTGCGGTATGTCCCGTACATATTCTTCCCTCTCACCTTTCGCTATTATACTTTTTCATTGCGTGGCGCAAGCGTCAGCCCCACCTATCCTCGTCAATGTCAAATGCGCCTGTATGCTCAAACTCATTCCTTAGTAGTTTCAGTATCTCACTATGTGCTACTCTACCATAGTTAGTTTTACCGCAAAAGTCACACTTTATTTCTATGACTGCCGTAGGAGTTATCATTTTTGGGTGTTGCCCTTTGTTATATTCCCACCTTTCTACATCTACGATGCCTTCTTCTGTTATGCTCCATTCTTCGTGCTTACAGTTCCAGTATGCTTCCTCTGCTAGAGCCTCATACGCCTCTTCTGCGCGGTACTCGTCTGCTAGGTCTGCTTCGTAATCTTCTCTACTGTATGACATCAAGCCAACTCCCATTCGACATAATTATCTATGTCTGTGTAGGATGATAAATCACTCGTCACATCCTCCATATAATCTTCAATGCTTTGGTGCATCAAATCATCTATGTCAATCACTATTTCGTCTTCCATTTCTATTTTTATTTTTACCGTTATTGTAGTCATTTCACCACACTCCATACCAGTTGAATACTTCTTTAGTCCCACGACTCATTGGCTTTCGGCTCATCACCATACACAATGCCTCCATATCATATATCCAATAATAATCCCCTTGCGGGTCGTCAGAATCTATGGTAGCATCTTGGTCAATATACATCTTAATCAAGCCCTCATCAGTTTCTGTATCGGATGTTATTTTTGGGATAATAGTATCTTGTAGACTCTCTCTATCGCCATTTCTAATATGAAATCTAACAAACACAAACTCGTCGTCACTCATTCTTCTTCCTCCCTCATCTGTTGTATCATTCGATAGGCTGTTGCACTCAACACCTTGTCTACTTGCGTTCTTCTCCAAAGACCCAACTCGCCTGTATGACGGTTGACTCCTCGTACTTTCTTTCCCTTGTTGTATCGGCTTCTCATTCTTGCCATGTTTACTCCTCCTCGTCCATCGGTCTTAAATCCTTCTTTCTTGCTTCGGAAGCGTCCTTCTCCATTTTTCTACAGCGCCTACAATAGTTTTCCCCTGAAACTTTCCCATGACTTCTAATTCCACAATGGCTCAGAAAACCACCACACTTATTATTATGCTAATAATAGTCACAACTAATATTCCTGTCAATCTAACTATTTCCAAAAGAGTTTCATCATTCATGTCTTCACCCCTTGCCACCAGTCAGGTGCTTGGCGTGTCTTCTCCCACTTGGCAAAGGTCTTGCTGTGGTAGTAGCGTCTGTAAGCCTGTACTGCCCTGTCTCCTGTAGCATGATACACTACATCGTTTACTAGACCTGCTGGCCTGTACTCGTCAGGCATGGCTAGAGCAAACGGTGTGAGTTCGCCTTCGGGTATGAGGTGGTGCATGGTGTATAGTTTCTCCAATCCCAACTCACAGAAATGCTCCTTGCCGAATCGCTTGTTGTACTCTTCGCATAGCACAGCGACGTGGTAGGAAGCCCACATGAAGTTGTCTCTGCTGTCTCCTACCCAGCGTGTGCAAGGGTGGTTGTGATAGCCTCCCTTGAGGGGCGTACCCTTCTTGGTAAGTGGCATCATGTCAGGTGTAGCACCGTGTCTGATGACAGCACTACCGAGTTGCTGGTAGAGTTCTACTACCATCTTGGGTACGTGCTTGTCGCAATACATTTTCGCTGATTGTACGGGGTCTTCGTCTAAGATAAATATGTTCATGATTCTCGCTCCTTCACTTTTTTTATAACAGTTTTGTTCGCGCTACTCAAGCGCGATAGGCTTATCCAACTTTTTAATGCTTCTATTTTTTATCAGAGGTTCTTCTGTTTCTCTGTGCATACCGGTTATGGTTTTGGGCTACCACCTGTTTATGTAGCCTCGCCTATCTCTAAACCCGCGTGGAAATTAATCCCGCGTGGTAGTGAGTAGTTATTTTTACTGTAATAATAGGTGGCAGGGGGGAGGGAGGCAATATGGAATGACGAACACCTAGAAATTAATCTCCCCCCCGCCTTGTGTGTGGCTCAGGCGACCAGTCTTGCGACTGCTCCCCAAGCCCTGTCTTTGGCTCTCATTCCTGAGCCTAGTAGTGCTGATTCAACTCTCTTCTCGTTGACCTTCTCACCCTTGCGGTCATAGACCCAATCGTGGTCTAGGTACTGAGTCACCATGTTGAATGCTCCCCATGCTGTGTTGACATCATCTGCGTCGAATCCTAGTGGGTTCTCCTCAATCTCAAACACTTTGTTGAGGGTGTTGTTTCCGCGTGTAGTAAGCCCGTATGGGTTGTCTACCTTGTCAATCAACTTCTCGTCTGTCTTCAAGCCTAGTGCTTCGATGTAGAACTCTGTTCTGCCACCGATGTCTAACTCTACTTGCATGAGTTCTCCGGCTGTGTTGGCGAACTGCTCGTTGAGGTGGTCTACAACGTTTAGTGCCTGAATTGTTTGGTCAATTCTGTCGTCAATGAATCTGCTGTGTCTACTGCTTAGAATGCGTGGATTGATACCCGCTTGCTTGAGCATAGAGTCTAGGTAGGCGAACTGGTTGGTGCATCCTAGTCTGACGTTAGCAGGGACGTATCTGACCCCTGTAGAGCCATCGTGTGATGTAATCATGTAGAGGTACTGCTCTATGTCATCCCAGCCAGCGACTGAGAAGCCTTCGGGCATTCTCATGCTTGCGAACATCTTGCGTCCACCGTCAATCATGCCTATGCGGTCATATTCTACTTTGCCTTCGCCTACGAGTCTGTCAAAGACCCTTAGTGCGTCTACGTTTTGGTATACGTGATATGTGCTACCTACGTTCCCCAGTGGCATACCTGTATCTGCTCTGTATGTCACACTGTGGCCTTTGTGTCCGATGAATTGACCATCGTGGTTCATATAACCTGATGGTGCTTTCTTCACCTCAAAGTCCAGCCCCGCGTTAGCGAGGACTTCTTCTGCCGTCGTTCCTTCTGCTTCTTGCCCTAGTAGGGCGTATGATGGGAGTACATTCCTTGTCATAACCATGCCTCACAATAACTCGCTAATATATGTTCCGATTTTGTCACGCAAGCGTCTTTTCTTTTGTAGTTTTGAAAAAGCAGTAATGTCATCATTTACTTTTAGAATAAAACTACTCATCTACTCTTCCTCCATCGTTGCTTCTATCTGCCTGAACTTTGGGAATCTGTCGTGAATCAACTCTAAGAGTACTTGGTGAGATTCAACGTCACCATTGAACCAAGAAGTACTACCGTTTTCATATTGGCCTAGACGGTATACGTCTGTGCAATATGCCAAGATTTTTTTCTGAGTTAGTTTTATTGGGAAACTACCATGCTCCCAGTCCCATATTCTCTGTATGGCATCTGCTCTACTTATATCATCATTGTACCCATCGGAGATGTCTAGGATATTACCTATTATCATAGCCATGTCCTCTGCTGTCAATGCCCTCACCTCCGGCCTGACAGTCATCCTGACCTTTCCATCTGTTCTGTGTGCTACTAATCCATGTCGCCCTGCGCTCATATTCTTTCCACTTCCATTTTGCTTTTTATCTTTTTTATCATGCGTCACAAGCGTCGCATATCACCCTTGCTGGGTTCGCGTACACATCTGATTTGTGAACCAGTTTCGCTTGACTTGCTTTTATGCTAATACTACATGAACTACACACGCCGTCAACACCTCTCAAGAAGTTGCGGACGGGAGCAACTGCGATAGCATCTGCTCGCCATGTGACTGTGTTGAAATTGAGAACCTGCCTGACCTTTTTTACAGCCCCGTACTTGCGTAGTTGCTGGTCTATCGAAAGCCTAGCATGGGGGCAGTCTTCGCGGTGCTGTCTCACAGGACATCCACAAGCCCTAACGGTTCTAAAGTTTCCGTTCTCGCTACCCAAGCGTTGCTTGCTCTCGCCTGTGCCTGATTTGCCACCAGTTTTACCCCTGCTAGATGCGACAGGACACTTCTCGCCGTGAAGCGCGTGGTTGCGTCCTTTGCACGTCTTGTACCGGCATGGTTTGCCGACTGCTGGGGCAGGTGTAGATACCTCTATTTCTATGCCAGCGAGACGACACAAGCGACGGTATTGAGTCGTGTGACCACCAAGTCTACGGGAGGAGTATTTGACTCCATCACGCATACCCTGACGGTGTATTTTCATCTGCTCTTTGTGATACTCTATTTTCTCGGCTAGGTCTGTCATCAACCCTTGCGACGCATATCCAGTACTTAAAGATGACGATGTAATATTTTGTAGTTATTAACAAACTTTTGTAGTTATTAATTTGTAATAAATAATTTGTAGTTAATAAATAGTATGAACAGGCTAATAATCTGCGGGAAATAACTCGGATATAAAGTTTTGGTTTTTGAACTCAGAAATTATTTTGTAGTTTTGCGCGTGAACCCTACCCCAGTCCTCAGTACGGACGCTTTTTTTGTAGTTTTACTTTTGTAGTAAAAGTTTTGTAGTTTATTTTTTGTAATTTTTGTTTTGTAGTTATCTTTTTGTAGTTTTTATTTTGTAGTTTTTTTGACCGGCCAGCCTAACTACAAAATATTTTGTAGTTATTCTTTTGTAGTTGGAATCGGCAGGTTTAATAAGGGGGGGCGTTGTGGCTCAACTATGCGAGAAACAGTAAGCAGACACCGCTTCATTGACGTAATAATGAAACTAAGACCGAACAACTTTAGCCTTGACGGGTTAGATGTTCTCTATGAGTATATCACAGAGTTTGAGGCTTGTAATGGTCAACAAATTGAGTTTGACCCTATCGCCTTATGTTGTGAATATTCAGAATATGCAAACCTTGAAGAGATTCAAGAAGCGTACCCATCACATGAGTTTGAGTCATGGGATGATGTCGAGCATGAAACAACAGTTATACGGGTTGAGTGGGAGGACGACGGACGAGCAATAATTTTAGACTTTTAATAATTACCTCCGAAGGCATGATTTTTGAATCTGTAAGTCCTTCGCGGGTTTTTATTTTTTAGGTAAAACTTCTCCCCTACTACAAAATAATTTGTAGTTAATCTTTTGTAGTTAAAATCGAAAGTCTTAATAAGGGGTATACGATGTGACAAACATGGAGGAAAACACCAGCGAAGATGGAACAACAACGTTCATGGTAGATATAGAGCCTGATTGGGAGGCTGTTATTGAGTGGTACGTTGATTGTCTTCATTATAATTATCTGAACGAAGAAGGAATGCAAATGGCTAGAAAGGAAATCATGAGAGTAGCCAAAATCATGAGCCAACTAAGGCGCGCACAGAAAGCCAACAGAATGAGAACCAACCAACTATGGAATGAGATTGTTGAAATAGGAGGTGGAGACGAAGAAGAGTAGGCGGGGATTTTCCCCCCTCTCTTTTTGTAGTTATTTTTTTGTAGGTAATTTTTTGTAGTTAATTTTTTGTAATTATCTTTTTGTAGTTTTTCTTTTGTAGTTATAGACACAATTCTTTTGTAGTTATTATTTTGTAGTTAAAATCGGAGCATTGATAAGCAAAACACCGCCAGCCCCTAATATGCCTGATGAAGCATACACAAACCAAAAAGAACTGCTAACGAAAATAGCCCAAGTGACGGCTGACAAAACCGTCCACTGGTACGATGAGGGTACTGACCGGATGAAGTCAAAAAGGCCGTCAATCACCCTGAAAATGGCCTTAAACAACTATGATTGGCAAGGAGCAAGAATTAACCTGACAGTGACACAAAAAATGTTGAAAGACATCCTTAGACAACTAAAGAACCACGAAGAATCCTTTGCTACAGAAAAAGTATGGGCTAAAAATCCTCACCACGAATACACTATGTGGATTTCAGAATACTCCGGCGACATGAGCATTCATGTTAATTTCAAGTTTGACGATAACAGATTCAGCGACGAGGGTTCAGACAAGTGGGACGGCTACATTGACACAGATGGAAACAAAGTGAGGTGGGACAGAGATTAAACAAAAAGTTGGGGGTTTTTACCCCCTTCTTTTTGTAATTATCTTTTTGTAATTATGTTTTTGTAATTATCTTTTTGTAGTTATTTTTTCCTTTTGTATTTTTTCTTTTGTAGTTTTTCTTTTGTAGTTATTATTTTGTAGTTATGATGCGCGAAAACTACAAAAGATTCTTTTGTAGTTATAAAACGAAATGTTTAATAACCTATGGTGGGTCGGAGGTTTGTTGGTAGCGAATTGAAACCTCACTGCCCTTTGACTACATGGAAACGGTATAGCAACCTTTGACGGCAATGCGATACTTAATACTGTGGGACGACCTACGTGGTCATGTCATCGAAAAAACCGCGCCAGTACGGAAGCACCTTGAAAGACTCTCCTTAAGTGGGGATATTGATAGACTGTGAAAGTATTGCGGGGGTAAAGTCCTGTCCGTAGTACAGGGTGTTAGATTCCGGTCTAACGGGTGTATCATCAGCCCTCCCCCTAAGCCCCATCGCCCCTGCTGATGAGGGGGCGGGGGTTGCGTGAAAAATTACCTACTACAAAAGAAAACCTACAAAAGAATAACTACAAAGGTTAACTTCATAAGCACACACCCCTTCTGCTAAAACGGAGGTGGTAAACCTGCGTTGGCCTTGCCCACGCTGTGGTGAACCTACGCTGGTCGGTTGGAGTACCGATACGGCGGAAGGTTGTTCTTGCAGTAATTGCGGTTATATGGAATAAGAAACTTTTGTAGTTTGACGGATTTACGAAACGGGCGGGAGGGGCAACTCTCCCGTACCTTTTTTTGTAATAATTATTTTGTAGTTTTTCTTTTGTGGTTTTTTATTTCTTTTGTAATAATTCTTTTGTAGTTATACAAAAACAGACCATCACGCAACTACAAAACTATAACTACAAAACAATAACTACAAAGGATAGGTTCATAAGCAATACCGGATGTGCTTAGTTCGGAGGTGAAAAGTTGAAGATATCGGATTTCTCAGCACCTGACGGATATGGTTTGTGCTGTACCACAGAACACAACGGTCAAGAATTAGTACTTAGCCAGTGTTTCAAGGACGGTACAACCGGAGTCAGAGAAGCAGTAGATAAGGTAGTCAATGCAATATCCGAAGGCGGAACAATCGCTTGGAGATACAACATGATAATGACTATGGTAGAATCTGAAGCACGCACGCCGGGTATGTTGGTGACAGGCAAAGGAAACGGCGCAATAGCCACAATAAAGCGTGAATGGAACATCAGAAGAAATCTCGCAAGAGATAAAGTTCCTACCATCATGAGTTTAGTCATGAGCCTAGCAAAACTACAACTAGAGGCAAATGAAGCACACGCATAATTTGTAGTTATTCATTTGTAGTTATACGTAAACCCCTGCCGGGTAAATCTCGGCAGGGACTAATTTTTGTAGTTTATTTTTTGTAGTTTTTTCTTTTTTTGTAGTTTTAGTTTTGTAGTTATTTTTCTTTTGTAGTTTTTCTTTTGTAGTTATAATATTCTTTTGTAGTTATACGATTTCTTTTGTAGTTATTCTTTTGTAGTGAAAATCGCAAAGTATAAGTGCTTCCATACAGTCGGAGGTTCATGGAGGACGAAACACCAACCATAGAGATGACTGGCGAATCACAAACATTCGTCATTAGACCAGCGAAAAGAACAGTAATGATGAGGAGGCAAGTAAGCAAGGCATTAGATACCTTGAGGGCTATCTACGCCGAGTTGAACCCTGCTGATGATTACGAGACACACAAGGCAAACCCACGATGCCAAGAAGTATGGGACAGCATCGGATGCCTAGACCAAACCCTGATGTGTATTGATGAGATAGACAACAACGAAGAGGACTGGTCGGGTGTCAAAGAAGTACCGTTTGAGGAAGAGTGAGCGAAGTACTTAATAGTGAAGACGGAGTGGGAGAGACATGGAGAGACACGACGACCCATACGGAAAGACAGTCTACATGGTAGATTGGAAGCACGATGACGAAGACACGATATGGAGGGCTAATTTCCTTTCATACGAGTCATACTTACGCTTTGTAAGCAAGGACAGCATAGTAGTTGTCAAGGAGGCTTACAGGGTAGTTTAGAATTATTACCTCCAACGGGGGGCAGGTTTGCGTCATTGCCTGTCTCCCACCTTATACTACAAAATAATTTGTAGTTAGGAACGACAAGTTCATAAGGGGGATTGCGCACGCAGTATCATGGCTTGCGACTGCGACCCAAACAAGGCGATAATGATGATTGACTTCTATGATGGTACACATGGCACTGATGCGGTGCTTATCCAGTGTTCCTGTGTGGGGGGGTACTGATGTACAACGAGGAATGGACTGAGTACTACGTCTACCTTGAGGAACTTAGGCAGAGTGGTGTCACCAATATGTTTGGTGCTGTCCCCTACCTAACGAGTGAGTTCCCCCATATCGAGAGCGCACGCAAGGTTCTAATGTCATGGATGAGCAACTACGAGAAACTAGTTGATGATGGTATTATCGTAAGAAGTGATTGAATGAGTAAATGTCTAGAATGCAACGGAGAAGGTAAGTGGTGCTATTGGTCGCTGATGAAAAGTTGTGATGACAAACTTTTGTAGTTTATTTTTTGTAGTTTTTTGAACTCCACGTTTTTTATTCTTTTGTAGTTTTTATTTTGTAATTATTCTTTTGTAGTTCTAATATTCTTTTGTAGTTATGATATAGATTGAAAAAATAACAAACCCCCAAAACAGCCGAAAAAACGCAGATTCAGACCGCGAAAAAATGAGGTTCGGCGAGGGTAGAAAAAAGGCAAAAAGTGCGAAATTGAGCCGGAATCGGCGACGCATTGATAAGGGGTGATGAGGTGCGCTAAAGCATGGAGGCAACAGTTAACCACCTATTGACGAATGACGACGACTGCCCAAGCGGGGTAATTTCCGCTTGGTTCATGGAGAGCATGAATTATTCAAGGCTCTCCGATGCTGTGAGAAAGTTCAACTCTCATGGTGTCAAAATCCCAGTAGTAGGAGGAGCGAAGCACCTACTCAGGAAATCAGAAGTTCAGAACCCAGCGTTCTCAACTTCCATATCTGCGACAAACTACCGCCGCAGTTCCTACAACGTTGATGCTTACTCAGGAGTTGGAGTAAACCCAGCAGTAGCAGAAACAGATGACCACAGATTGACCAGTGTTGAACTAATCACAGGAATAAGAGACGCTTGTTCTTGTGGCTCAGAGTTCTGTTTCGTTAGACCAGCATCAAACGACAGGGCTAGAACATCAGGCTGCGGTCTAGTGTTCCCTAATGACTACGCAAACCCAACCTTAACCGGAGATATAGCACCAGCCTATGAAGCACAGATTCAGTCAGCATACGGTGTCAAAGTCCCAGTATTAGGATTCAGCAACGGACAAGTTTCAATCACCGGATTAAAGACACTACGCAACAGAAGCAAAGACCGCCACGAATGGAGACACGGACGAGGCACAATCAAGAACCCTTGCTTCTGTGGTCGTTCCCTTTGCTGGGGCAACCCAAAATCAAACCCTTGCATTGATGCAAGAGCGTTTGACTTCGTTCTTGTTTACGTCCCTAAAGTCGGCGTTGTTCTTGCTGGTATTGACTACAGAGAGAACGGCCAAGATGTAGTTCAAGAACTCGGCAGTATTGCGGTTGTCAAGAATCGCCCGTTTATCACCGGTTAAACGGCTCTAGGGGGGCGGGAATTATCCCGTCCCCCACCTTTTCCCATTTGAAAAAAAGCGTCCCACAGCGTGCTTTATTTGGCACATTTTAGGGTGGTTTACTTTTTACACCAGTTAGTCGCCAAAAATCCAAAAATACGACGTATGGCATTAGCCCAGCGGTTCACGCGATTTTTTATAATTTTTTCAAAAATATTTTTCAGATTTTTTTCCACTCACGAACCATGCCGTTGCTGATGACATCCCATCGGTATCTCTCCTCTACGGGCAACTGACGCACGTATCGGTGTATTGCACTTGGGTACAACTGGCTCCAACGCACAGGAACCTCCTTGTTCGCCTCTCGGCAAACCTCTTGTGTCTGTCGCCACTCGTTGAAGTAGCCTCGCTGGTATAGGTCGCTTATCACTTTTCTGTATAGTTTCTTTCTTGGTAATGGTCCAGCCATCAAAATCCTCTCCTGTTTATCACTCTGCCACCGGTTCCGGTGTGTCCTCTCCTTATTTTGGTTTTACCACCCATCCACTCTCCACCACTCATGGTTTTCATGACAACGGGCATATCGGGAGTCTTGTAGGTAAATTGGTCTATGGCGTGTGCAAAGGCCATCACACAGTCGTTGTGTCGGCCTAAGTCAACAATCAGTCCGTCTCGCCATGCGTGCAACTTCAACTCCTCAAGAAGTATCTCTACTGTCCTCCTTGTTTCGTCGTTGCCATAGGGGAATGAAATCATCTCACGCTCAAACCACACACGTAGTCTGTTCATGAGTCCCTGCTTCAAGGTCCTGTTGCCGACCTTACTAGCCCTGTAATCTACAACCGAACCCTTCTGCTGTATCAGGCTGTTGTATAACTGTTGGAAGCCAACGTCTTCGGCTGCTATAGGCGCAGAATACCTTTTCGATAACTCTATTAGCATATCTACCTGTTTGTCAGGTGGGAAATCATTACGCCTCCACATATTTACGAAATGCACGAAACCCTGTGGGTCTTGCCTTAGAATAACAATAACAGAGTAGTCCTTACCCAAACCGTGTGCTGGGTCAAACCCTATCATGTATTTGTTGTCAGGAATCTTCTCTATCTGTAGTATAGTCTCCATGTCTAAGTTCTTGCGAATCAGATTGTTAGGATAGACGGCTGCGTCGTCATCTACGACACGACATAGGAACTCTTGTGCAAACTCTAACTCACCGATAGCCTGTCTCTGTTCTAGTAAGTAGTTTATACTTCTATGCTCAGGCCAAAGAGGTATGGGTTTTATAGTCTCACCACTTGCCTTCCATTCATCATAGTTCTTAACGCTACTCCAAATACCTGTCTTCCAAGTAGGATTATCCAGCATCTCGCTGTGGTACAGGTCAGTCATAGACATTGGCGTACCAACAACGTAGATTGAGGAGTTCGGGTCTAACATAGGTGTGATAGCCTTTCTAAACCACTGTTGTAGAACTGTAGGAGCCATTTCGTCAGAATCAACCAGCACATCATCAAATGCCACACAAGCCGGATGCTCACCACGAATAGCGGAGCCAACTGACGTAGCCATAATCCATGCCCCGTTAGTAAAGTGAATCTCAGTCTTGTTACCCTTCTTAGGGTCAAGATACCTAGATAACTGCGGATGTCGCTTCATGTCATCACGTATTTCTTGTAGACGACGGATAGCGGTATCTTTACTAGCAGAAATCAACCAGCAGGTAAACGGTCTGTTGCCATTCCACTTATCGAAAAGACATTGGTGTAATAGTTTTACCCTAAGAGTAGTAGACTTACTGTGGCCTCTAGGTGCAATGACACAAACCCTGTGTACTTCTGCACCCTTGCGGTCCCCGTAAATATCCATCCACTCAGAGATATGTTCTCCCCAAGTGTAGCCCAACCATTCATAGAAGTACTTGACCGACTTACGGCTACGCTCCATAGCCAAATCTTGTGTGAAACTCATAATGGGTGCAACTCCTTCTTACCGCAATGAGGACATATACGCGACTCGGCCTTAACCATTTGCATACGGGGTGCGGTCCAACCACACGCCCAGCACTTAGCGGCAGTCCATCTACTCATCATGCACCACCGGAGCAAACAAACTACCAATCAATCCCTTCTCTTCATCTATCATGTAGGCTGAAAGACCAGCACGTGCCATACTATATCCGTTACGGCTATGGTATCTGTCCTCTCCCGCCAAACTCGGTAGTTGTACAACAAGACAACCACCCATCTCTCTCATCTGCTGATGGTGTAAGTGTCCGTGAAACCACAGGTGGTTTACGGTTTTACCCCAGTCCTTTCGCGCTTCGTGCGCCATTAGTGTAGATAACTTATTCATGACCTTACCGTCACCGTGTGTAAAACCAATCAGGTTGTTACCGTAGGTCACATACTGTCTGATGTGCGGACTGACTGTGACAATAACGTCTTTACAGTCCTTATAGTAAGCCTCAAGATACAGCATTAGCATAATGGATGTGTGTCTATCGTGGTTGCCTCCCATGAAGACTAACTCTACGTCGCTTACTGTGCGTAGCAGGTCAATGTGCTGTCGTGCAAGGTCACAACCCTGCATGAGAATCTGCGCCGGACTACCAGCCATGTCCTGTGTCGTACCCTTTGTAGTAGTACCTATGTCGTTATCTACATGAAACCAATCAGAACCAACGCCAACATAGAACTTGTCAGGCTTGCTAGGAAGTCTAGCCAACAACTCTTCTGTCTTATCTAGTACACGTGCGCGTGCTTCGTCCAAGTCGTATGTCTCTCCGACCTCATCTACCCACCCATACTTACCAAAGTGTAAGTCAGTAGGGGATAGCACTACAGCGTACTTCTTGTCAATCTTCATCTTTCGTGACTTTACTGATGCTGGCTTGTGGTCCTTTAGAATCTCTAGGAAGTCGTCTGCTAGTGTGCTACGCAAAAGAGTGTACTGCGCGGCATCTTTCTCAATGTTCTTCCACTTCTTTCTCTCAGCCTTCTTCATTATCTCTAACTTTCTGATGTCTAGGAAGTT
>BCSF01000020.1_pt1 | contig 67112 bp, 91 predicted proteins | sample 1016431 | NCBI WGS metagenome assembly BCSF01 (sample SAMD00045685;SAMD00045686;SAMD00045687;SAMD00045688;SAMD00045689;SAMD00045690;SAMD00045691;SAMD00045692;SAMD00045684;SAMD00045690;SAMD00045691;SAMD00045692;SAMD00045684;SAMD00045685;SAMD00045686;SAMD00045687;SAMD00045688;SAMD00045689, study... | reverse complement strand
GTTGGAAGTGTTGAATACAAACGAAGAACGAAACAAGAAGACAAAAAGGTCACAAGGAAAAAGAGAAGGGTCGCACAGCCGACAAGGTTAGTCGTTCGGGACAATCTAATTTCTGTTGCGGCTGCAGTGGAAGAAGAGATTTACTACTTAACTGAAGAGGAGCTGCCGGTGTTTGAGGTTCCTGATGATGGTTTTTATGTTTGTACATATTCAACATTAAGACCAGATCAAGAAGAACATTTTTTTGCTGAGGTACGAACACCAACAACCACAGGTGAAATTAGCTATGAAGTCTCGGCGACAAATAATGTTCCAGATTACACAAACCAAGCTACTGGCGGAAGAACTTGGAGGATTGCTGCCGGTGCAGTTGCTGCAGATTCCTTTCGAACAGGAGGAATAGATGGCACCGCTTCTGCAAGCCTTAGTGGTCTTGGTATTAATTTAAATATTGCAGTTTCAGGAGATGATGCGAAAACCGAGATTGCTTATGAAGTTACTGAAACAACCTCTGGCGGTGCATTTGAATATGAGTTAGAAGGAGACTCAAATGTTTTTACTATTGAACTTCTTATGGGTAGAGCAGCCGCTGATGCACATTGTGCTCACATAACTTTCCCTAGAGCTGTTTGGTATTATCAAATTTTAAACGATCCTGAAGATGAAACATTAACACAGATTAGAGAAATAGATTTAAATGATGTTGTTCCAGATCAAGTTTTTGAAAGCAGGTTAGTTCATAATTACGCGACAAGAGAAGGTGATGAGGCTTTTGTTTATAGTGTTTGGTATGTCATTAATGTTGATATGACTCAAACCGAAACCAATGTAGTTCTGGACAATGAAGATGAAAAACTCAGCAGGATACTGGTAGGCAGAAAAACTCGTTACATCGTTCATGCAAGGCTGAATATTGGAACCGGTGAAGTTGAAACTAAATTGGAGGAAAGTCCGAATACTGGAAACTTCACAGGCCCTCCTTCTAGTCAAATTATTGAATATGCAAACGATTCAACGATTGACGGACAATGGCTAGCCCAGATCAACGTCGCTGCAGATGCGAGCAATTCATTTGCCTCAATTTTTCCCACAGAAGCTACTGCTAATATATCTATGGCATCCCGTGGTATTGAAAGTACATTATCTAGGGATTGGTTTAATCCAGAAGCGATCTGGAGGCAATCGTATGCTGGTGACTGGATTAATGCTTACAGCGATATACCATGGAACAATGCTGCTTTTAGCAACATCACAGATAATGAACTTAATGATTTTCTTTTCTCGTCTTACAAAGAAGGTAAATTTTACAGGGGTTGGGATTCGCTGATGCCGACAGATCTTGTTACTCCTGAATTTATTGAATGGGATCCGACAGGTGATCCATTTGAAGGTAATGCAAGGCCAGACGGAGACTTTCATGATATTGAGAACTTGCAGGCTAGGATTGAAAATAGCGGAACAAATATACAATATGCAAATTATTTTGATGGTTCCCAGGCGAATACTCCAGATGACTTTGATGAATGGCGGATTTGGACTGGTACTGATTATGAAGGTATTGACGATGAAAGACTAGGCCCTAATTTTGCTACTCCTGATAATGTAAACGAAACCGGAACGCCGCGAGGTGATCGACTTCGAGAGTATACTTGGTTCTCATTCGTTCCTCCGTCGGCATAGTCACTAAGGAATACTAGTTCAGCGTTTTTAAGCCTGTGGTACTGCAAATCCGGCGAGGTACTGCTGCAGATGTTGCGTCGGAAAGTTTTGTGCCTGCTGCTGGTGAGCCATTATGGCTCACTGATGAAGAGAATTTATATATCGGTGATGGCGCTACACAGGGCGGAAATTTAGTTGGTGGAGCCAACGATCTACAAGATCTAACTTCGGTTCGTTTAATTTCAGAATCAATAGGCACTATTGAATCTTATTCTGTTGCAACTAATGTTGCAACTGTCGATTTAGCGTTGAATCATGATTACTCTGTTGGGCTAGAAATTGTAATTTCAGATGCGACCGCAACAGACATTAACGGCACTCATACGATTTTAAGCATTCCGACTGGATCTCAATTCACTTTTTCATTAACGACTGCAGATATCGCAAGCACAGTTACCGATGGAACTGTAACTCCTAACATTCCCGACGGAAATGTTCTTGCCTGGAGTGATGCAAATTCTAGATGGGAAAATGTATCACCAAATGCGGGTCTAGAGATATTAAATGACACGTCGCCTCAGCTAGGTGGAAACCTCGATACCAATGGAAACGATATTGTTAGCACAGGAACAAATGATATTGACTTTGACCCCGCCGTAGGCCAAAATGTTGTTTTCAGGGGCAACGCGACTGACGGTTCTGGTCGAATTGTATTAAATTGCGAGCAAAATACTCATGCAATTACAATCCAAGGTCCGGCGCATGCTGCTGCTGCTAATTACACCTTAATCCTCCCGACAACTGATGGAGATGCTGGTCAATACTTAATTACTGATGGTAGTGGTAATTTATCCTGGCAGACACCATCAAGTGAACTTCTCTATACACGATTCAGATACAATTCTGCCGGCACACCAGGCTCCGTTAGTGCGGGCTCTCAATTGCTAGGCGTTGATGCAGCGCTAGGTAGCTGGTCGGAGATGACCTTTGCAAACAACGCAACCAATGGAACAAATATTGGATCTGCTGATTTCAACCCAACATTAACAGGAATCAATACCACTACTGGCATCTTTGATAATATTCCTGTTGGCGTGTACAGGATTGACGTTGCCTTGCAGTTGACAATTAACAATTTAGCAACAAATAGTTATCTGCGTTATAACCATTTGGTACAGGCTCGAAATGGAGCAACAGTTATTTCTGCTATTGGGCAAGATTTTAACTTTACAACTACTGGAACCGCTCCAGGCTCTGCTGTAACACAAGACGTTAAGTATTCTCTAACTGTTCATCTTGAGAGCACGACTCTTGCGAACAATGATGTTCGGATCTTGCTAGACCAAGATCAAGGTCCAGATTATTTCTGTAGCGTTGGATTCATTACATTTACAAAGATCGCTTGATAGGAACACTAGCGCGTTCATCTAGGGAGTGATTCCCTTTTACCATGTCGGAAGAAAACACCAAAGTCTCTGAGATGGAGACTGGCGGGCAAGATTCTGCACCCCAGGGATCTACTGAGGATAAATCTCAGTACAGTCCTGATGAGGTAGCAAACCTCGTCAAAGCACTTCGTTCTGAACGTGAGGCTCGTAAAACTTATGAGCGTCAATTTAAAGAAAAGGAAGCGCAGTTGATGAAGTTGAAAGATGTCGACCTTGATCGATATCAACAACTTGAGGCTGATGCTGCCCGTGCTGCAGAAATTGAGTCACGTTATGGCGAGACCATTCAGGCGATTGAAGAGAAGTATGGCCGGCAGACCGCTGAGGCGGAAGGCAAGGCTAAACAGGCAGAACAACAGATCAACGAATTCAAGAAGCGGTATGCCTTGGAGAAGGTATTCGTTTCTGCTGGAGGTCGAACAGATGCTGCGGATGGCGTATCGTTCTTTGATATGTTTGCTGAGCAACTGAGCGGTCGGTTCCGTCAGGAGCCTAATGGTGCTATTACTGTTGTTGATGCCCAGGGTGATCCCATCCTGGACAATGAGTCTGGCAAGCGTATCTCCCCTGAGGATTTTGTTGCTAGTTTCAAGACTCACCCTGTTTATGGCACTTTCTTTAAGGGTGTTAAAGGGTCTGGCGCTGGACTTAGCTACGCCGGCACTGATGCAAATGGCATGCCAGTAGAAGACTTAAGCAGCCTTTCTAGGGAAGAATTGTTCCTGAAAGCATTCGGTTGAGACACAAGCCCCCGAAAGGGGGTTTTTTATTGGGAAGAATAGAAGTTTCGGAATTATATGTTAGAAAGCACCCGGTTTTGACTGGCCGTGATGGTTAGCAGGCAGGGTGTTCCGAGTTAGGGCGTGATGCCCTGGACACGTTTCACCTTTCCTTTGTTAACCACAGGAGTTTTATTCCAATGGCCCTTAATCTTTCCGAGGCTAAAAAGCACTCTCGGAACCCCCAAGAACTGGCAGTTGTCACTGAATTAGCTGCTGGTCCTCTGCTGAGCGTCCTCCCCTTCCGTGAAATTCAAGGCAATGGCCTGTTCTGGAAGCGTGAAGAGAGCCTCGGCGACGTGGGTTTCCGTAACTACAACGCAAGCTACACCGAGACCTACGGTGAAGTGAGCCAACAGTCCGAGAGCCTGCGTCTCTTTGGTGGCGACATCAAAATTGACAAAGGTATTCTGGACCTCGAAGGCCCCGAATCCCGCGCCTATCAGATTCAGTCCAAGACCCGTGCAATGCGTCTGGCTTGGGAATCTCTGTTCATCAACGGTGACTCCAACCAGTCTCCTGCTGAGTTTGACGGTCTGGCTGCTCGCCTTCCTGCTGCTGATCACGCCACCAACTCTCAGGTGACCCGTAACGCTGCTTCTGCTGGCGCTCTCGATCTGTCTGCACTTGACGAAGCTATCGACTCTGTTGACGCCAACGGCGGCACCAAGTATCTGGTGATGTCGAAGTCTGCACGTCGTGCTCTGACCACCAAGGCTCGTGCTTCGGCTCAAATCGATATCGCTCGTAACGAGTTCGGCTACCAGCAAATGGTGTACGCCGGCCTGCCTGTGATCGAACTGGATCGCGACCATCAGAACGTGGCTATCCTTGATGCCACCCCTGCTGATCAGTCCATCTACGTTGTTACCTTCGGCAATGACCTGCTGACCGGTATTCAGAACGGTGGTGTTCAGGTTCGTGAACTGGGTGAGTCCTTCTCCACTCCTCAAATGGTCACTCGTGTTGAGTGGTATTGCGGTCTGGCTCTTGTTAACGGTCGCGCCGCTGCTCGCCTGACCAACGTTGACGCTACTGCTTGATCTAGCTAACATCAGCTAGCGAGACATCAAGGGGCTTCGGCCCCTTTTTTTTGTGTAATTGGGAACCTAATACAGAACCAAGTCGTCACCTGTTGGACGTGGGTTTGTAAATCTTTCTTTTTAGTATCATGGCTGCACGCTCTTCGGGGATGTTCCCCCGCGAGAAGTTTGATCTTGACGCAAACTTCGCTCTGACCACTTCTGCTGTTACTCAGGGTGTGACCCTGGCTAACATCAAGACCATCCGCGTCATCGTTCTTGGCGCTGCAAGCATTGACAACGCTGGCACCAACAAGGTGACCGTTGATGTTGGCAACCAAACCGTTGACTTCAACCTGGCTGACCTGGACGAAAACGGCACCGGCATTGCCCACCTGCGTGGTGCTCTGTGCGACGGCGACAACCAAGCTTTCTATACCCTGGGCGGCACCGCTACTGTCAGCGGCGTGTTCCTGGATATGGTTGACAACGTCGGCTGATTTTAATCCTTACGGAATAATAGGGGTGGCTTAGTGTCACCCTTTTTTATTATGCATTTACCTAAGTTGCCTACCGTCTTTGTCAAGGGTGGCGAAGAGCGCAAGGCGTTTTTTACTGTTCAGGCTCGTGAGCTGATTGCCGCCGGCTGGGTTGAAAAGGGCACTGAAGCACCTAAGCCTGTTGTAAAAGAAGAGCCTAAGGTTGAGACGCCTGCAGAAGAGCCTGCTGTTGAAGAACCTGTTGCTGAGGAAAAGCCCAAGACTGTGCGTCGTCGCACTACCAAAAAGGTTGAAGAATGATGGACGATATTCAGTATCTAAAGGGTCCACGTTATATTGATGGCGTCAACATTGACGCTGATATTATTGCCGACGAGCCCGTGGTTACTGTTCGTCAAATTAATGATCCTGTAAATGATGGGAGCCTGGGTAAACCTACCTATGCTCCTGGGTCTATGAATAAAGACGGCACGCCATTGTAAAAGCGGAAACCTAATAAGAGGTATCAAACCAATGGCGATGCCATTATCTATTGCTAAGAGCCTTAGTCGTCCTAAGACTAAGAAAGGCAAAGTCATTAGTGAGTACGCCGGCAAGGCATCGCCTGTCAGTAAGAAGACTCGCAGTGGTGCTAGTAATCGCCGGAGGAAGAAAGGTGGCAGCTAAATCTCGTACCGCTAAATTTTATGCTGCTAATCCTGAAGCGCGTAAAAAGAAATCTGCTTATGATAAAAAACGGAATGCCACGCCAGAATCAAAGAAATATCGGGCAGAATTATCTCGCGAAAGACGTGCGCGGGGTATCATGGGGAAAGGCGGGAAAGATGTAAGTCATGCTGCCGGCGGCGGATATAAGTTGGAAAGTCCAAGTAAAAACCGTGCGAGGAATGGTCATGGAAAGAATGGTCGCCTTGCTCCGGGCAAAGGAACTCGAAAGTCCAAAAAGTAGGCAGACTAGCCTAGTCATTTAGTGCAATGGCGGTCAGGATATCCTCTGCTGAATCTATCCGGCGAGCCATTCTTGCTGATGCACTTCTTCGTGAGATCTTTGAAAAGGTAGAAGTTAATACATCTGGATTAGCACCAATTGCACTTGGACCGAGCATTGGAATTCTCGGAATTCCTGCAATTGAAGGATTTGAAGCTGAGTGGAAGTTAAACATTATTGGTTTAACTGAATCCGAAACGGAGCAAGTTGCTAATGCGCTAGGACAGATGTTTCCTGGGGCATCATTTGGATTTAAAAACGATCAATTATCAGTTCGCATCTTTTCATTAGCTACCAAGGAAGTACTAGAGTCTGTTGAGCAACAGAAAAAGATTAAAGCTGATGAAGAACGGACGGCAAAGCTAGACAGTGCAATTGATTATGCGTCGAAGCTGAAGTCTGGTTCTGACGGTCAACGAGGCGAACGCGGTGAGCAGGGTCCACAGGGCTTGCGTGGTGAGATTGGTCCCCAAGGTTTACCTGGGCGTGATGGGCGTGATCTGGTTGCCACTGAGGCGGTCTTAGATGACCTGAAGGATGTATTCGTACCTGATCCTAAGATTGGTCATGTATTGACATGGGATGGTGCATCATGGGTGGCATTGTTTGTGCCACAGGTTTATAAGTATGCCGGCGGTGGTGGATCAGGTAATCTTGACTGCGGAGACTTTGATCTCTAAGGAATACTAGTCTAGCCTTTTTTGTTCAATGGCAACCCCTGCTAATCGCGCAAAGATTCAGCTAGTACGGGGTACTTATACCAATATCAGTGCGTCGATTGGCGATTTACTAGACGGCGAGCTTTGTTACGCAAAGGACCAAAATCGTTTATATATGGTCGAGGGTTCGACCCTCACTGAGATTCAAGCAGATCCTGAAGATATCGAAGGTTTAATTGCCAGCATTATTGTCGGCGGCACTGGTATTACATCAACTCATAACAATGGTAATGACACAGTAACGCTCAGCATTACAGATGTTCTTACTGCACAGCAGGCTGGCACCTTCGGATCTAGTACTTCGATCCCAAGTTTTACAGTTAACCAACAGGGACAGATCACCGCTGCATCAAGTAACGACATTATCTTAGATGCAGTTTTAATTGATGTTCATAACCAGACCGGTGCGGACTTAAGCAAAGGTGATGTTGTTAATGTCACGGGAACTCATAATTCAGGTAAACCAACAGTTGGTTTAGCAGATAGCACTACTTCTAATGGCGACTTTCCCGGAATTGGCTTAGTTTATACAGACATCGCTAATGGAACTGAAGGAAAAGTTATCATCAGCGGTAGCATTACTGACATTGACACTAGTGGTTGTAATGCTGGTGATGCACTTTATTTAAGTACAACTCCTGGTGCTTGGACTAAAACACGTCCGTCGGCAAGCACTGAAAAGGTACAAAAAGTTGGTCTTGTTAAGCGGTCTCATGCAACCGCAGGTAGCATTCTTGTCATTGGTGCTGGTCGTGTCAATGATGTCAATAACGAGCTTACAGCTTTAACTGGTGTTGCCTTAAATGCAGTAAACTTAGGCACATTTACTGGCAGCACTATTGCTGATAATCAAAATATCAAGCAAGCGCTTCAGGCACTTGAAACTAAGGCTGAAACTGCTATCGTTAATGCTGACATTTCGACAACTGCTGAAATTGCCGTAAGTAAATTAGCCAACGGTACTGCAAGGCAACTTCTGCAAACTGATTCTGGTGGTGCTGGTGTTGAATGGGCTAGCAATATTGATATTCCTGGCACATTAGATGTTACCAATGCTGCAACTTTTGATTCTGACGTAACAATTGCCGGTGACTTAACTATCAGAGGGACAACAACTACTGTCTCTTCGATTACCGTAACCGCAAAAGATCGCAATATTGAATTAGGCACTGTCGCCGCAGGATCATTTACGGGAGACATTACCGCCGGCAGCGCTGACATTGCAAATGTGAGCGATCTCACTAATTTAACTCCTGGTGTGGTGGTAACCATTACCAGCGGCGGTGGAACCGTAACCTTACCTGCAAGTACGCGAGTTCAATCAATTAGTGGAACGACAGTAACGTTAACTGCATCGTTTACGGGTACAGGCAATGCAGATGGGGCCACTCTTGCCGCTGGAGGTCCTTCAGATGTATCAGCAGATGGCGGTGGTATTACTCTTAAAGGCACAACAGATAAGACTATTAATTGGGTAGACTCTACTGACGCATGGACTTTTAGCGAGCATATCAACATTGCCGACAGTAAAGAATATCGCATGAACGGTACGGCAGTACTTGCTTACGACGGCAGCAGCAATAAAATCCTTGATAACGTCATTATCGACGGCGGCACATACTGATCGGTAACCTAGTTCGCCGTTATATAACGGTGTACCGGCCTATATAGGCATACAAGGGAGCCATATGGCTAACACCATCCGACTAAAAAGGTCGGCCACAGCAGGTGCTGTACCGACTACTGCTCAGCTCTCTTTAGGGGAACTCGCCATCAATACTCGTGATGGCAAGATGTACCTAAAAAAGAACGATGGCGGCGATCCTGCTGTTGAAACAATCGTTCAGATTGGTGGTTCTGTTACCATCGCGAGTGCTCCTCCTGCTGGTGCTGGTATTGGTGATATCTACTGGGATGAAGACGACGGGCAAGCTTACATTCGTTATGACGACGGCAATGGTGCTGCTCAGTGGGTTCCATTAACGCCTGTTGCAGAAGCCATTATCCCTGGCTCTGAGGTCCGCAAGTTAGATGATATCAGTGCTGGTTTTGATGGGATTGAAACTGTTTTCAGTCTGACGATTAGCACTGCTGCTCATACGCCGGCATATCAAAACGGTGTGTTTGTTTCAGTTGGTGGTGTAATTCAGGAGCCAGAAACTGACTTTACTATTACTGGTGATCAGATCACCTTTACTACTGCGCCGGCAAGTGGACTAAGTTTCTTTGCTATTGATATTGGTGTTGTCAATCCTATTGGCACACCTAGTGACGCTACTGTTACGCCGGCAAAGTTAAGTGCTGGTGGACCTTCCTGGGACACTTCTAACAACCTGACGATTGCCGACCAGGGCGACATTCGCTGGAGTGAAGCATCTGCTAATGGTACTAACTGGGTTGCATTCCAAGCACCTGCAACGTTAGCCGCTAATGTTACCTGGACTTTGCCGGCAGCAGATACTGCTACTGCAGGATTTGCACTAACAAGTGACGGTGCAGGGCAATTAAGCTGGGGTCGAGCAGGTGGTGCCTCTGGTTTGGGCACTAATGCTGTTTTCTATGAAAACGATCAAAATGTAACCGGTAGTTATACTATTACCAGTAATAAAAATGCAATGAGTGCCGGTCCTATTACTATTGATTCCGGCGTAACTGTTACTGTTCCTTCTGGTTCTGTTTGGGTGATTGTCTGATGCCTATTCGTATTGATGGTACTAACTCAACTGCAAACCCAGGCATTACTGGAGATGATGCAGACACCGGATTTGTGTTCGGTACGGATCAGATTGAAGCTGTTACTGGCGGCACAACACGATTTACTGTTGAAAGTGGCGGTAATGTCACCATTGAAAACGGCAACTTAGTTCTTGCTAGTGGTAGCGGCATTGACTTTAGCGCTACTGCTGATGGAACTGGTGCTTCAAACGTAAATGAGCTGTTTGATGATTACGAGGAGGGCGAGTTTACACCAACATACGAAGGAAGCAGCACTGCTGGTTCATTTACCTACGCCACACAGCTTGGTTACTACACAAAAATTGGAAGACAAGTATTTGTAGAAATTGCCCTTACAAACATCACAGAAGTGACCGCAGGCGCTGGCACGCTGCGTGTCCAGGGATTACCTTTTGCAAATACTGAAAGTTTTACTTGCGGTTCTGTAAGATTTGACAATTTTAATTTTGCAGCTGGAACAAATTATGTTGTTCCAGTTAGGGGTGGCGATACATTTCTTCAATTTCAAGAAGTAAAAACTGGGGCGCTTGATTCTGCCATGAGCGTCGCTGACAGAGGCTCTAATGCATCAGACTTGTTTTTATCCTTCATATATAATGTACATTAAGCCCGCAACGGCTTAAAACTATGCCTAAACCTGTTTCATCCTCTGGATTATCCTAATGGCTTTCACCGAGCGTCACGAACACAAAATTGAAATTATCCCTCCTTATAACATTCTTCAATGCCGTCGTGCTGACATCGTTGAAAAGGATGGCAAAGAGGTGGGTCGTACTTACCACCGCCACGTCAAGACTCCTGGCTCTGATATGACTGGTGAGTGCGCTGAAATGCAGGCAGTTGCTAATGCACTGTGGACTGATCAGGTTGTTGCTGATTATCAGGCAATGATTGCTGCACAGGAAACCCCAGGAGGTGAGTGATGGGACTTAAACTAAACGGTGCAACAGACGGTTCGATTGAACTTAATCCTCAGGATTCTTTAGGCAGCGACAGGGTTATTACTCTCAATGCCACAGGTAACAGTACTTTGACTTTGCCTGACTCTAATGGCACGCTTGATCGCCTTGAGCGTGCTGGAAATATTTTGCAGGTTGTCAGTACAACTAAAACTTCTACATCTTCATTCGTAAATGTAAATAGTTCGTACACTGCACAAGTACCAGATTTGACCGTAACTATAACGCCATCGTCTGCTTCTAGTAAAATCCTAATCAAAGGAATAGTTGCTTTTAGTACAAGTGATCAAATCCAAAACGGTGTGGGTGTTACTCTCTTAAGGGATGGTACTGAATTTGCAATCGGCAGCGCAGGCAATTCAAATACAAGAGTCTCGTTTGCTGGATACTACAGTCCTGATGATGATCGTTTACCTCAAGCTATTCCTTTTGAGACTTTAGACGCACCAAATAGCACAAGTGCCATAACTTATGGCTTAAAACTATTCCAGCCATTCTCAGCCAACGTCACCGTATATGTTAATGACAATGGAGATGGTCTAGTTAGTCCAACAAGGTGTAGATCCACTTCGGTTATTACAGCAATGGAGGTAGCAGGATGAATCATCGAGCAATTATACGCGCTTATCCGCAAGTTTCTGAAATTCATGACAACACTGGAGCTTTTGACGCCGACGGCAATCAGATTACCATTGATCAAGCTTTGGTGGATGCAGCTGCTGCTGAAATTCAAGTTGAGGCTCAGTTGAAAGAACTACGTCAACAACGTAACCGCCTTCTTGCTGAAACCGACTACCTGGCACTGTCTGACAGCACCCTGAGCGCTGAGATGGCTACTTACCGCCAAGCTTTGCGGGATCTTCCTGCAAACACTACTGATCCAACTAATCCTGACTGGCCCGTCAAACCCGGAGGTGATTCCTGATGTCTACTATTAAGGTCAACAAGATCGAAAACACCGCCACCGCTAATGGAGGCGTTGCAATCGATGTCGATGGACACGTCACAATTGACGGTCAAAACTTCCCGACGACTGGTCCGCTTAGTAATCGCAATATGATTATTAACGGGGCGATGCAAGTGGCGCAAAGAAGTACATCCTCAACTTTAAGTGGTATTAATAGCGTTGATCGTTGGTATGGGATATTTAGTCAAGGTGCAGTAACTCAAAGTCAAGAAGCAATAGATCTTGCTGATCAACCTTTTACAGAAGACGGTCTAAGAAATTATTTTAGATTGACTAATGATACAGCTTCAACAGCCGCTGCTGCATTTAGAGGTTTTACACAAATCATAGAAGCACAAAATGCTGCTACTAGTGGCTGGAACTACACAAGCTCTTCTAGTTTTATTACTTTAAGTTTTTGGGTGAGAGCTAGCGTTAGCCAGAAGTTTTATGGTCAACTGTTGACCATGGATGGCACTGTGCAAAACTATGTGTTTTCTTTTACACCAGCAGCCAATACTTGGACAAAAGTTGTAAAAACAATTCCAGGTAACTCAAACTCTCAGATTAATCTTGACAACGGAGAGGGTATTAGAGTCCGAATAATGCCTTACTGGGGCACAAATTTTACAGACTCAGGAGTGGCCGAAGATACTTGGTTTGCTTGGACTACTGGCACTCGTGTTCCAGATATGACAACAACTTGGACAAATACAGCTGGTGCCACCTTTGATCTCACCGGCGTCCAACTAGAAGTAGGTTCCAAAAGCACCCCATTTGAGCATCGGAGCTATGGTGATGAGCTTCAGAGGTGTATGCGTTATTTCCAAATAATTGACGGCACTACCGCTGGTGGTGCTTTAACTTTTGGAAATGGATGTACAAGAGCGGCAAACAATACACACATCCAAATTCCATTAGGTATTGCTTTGAGAGACAAGCCAGCGTTAAGCGTAACAAATACAATACGAATGACATTTGCAGGAAGCATTGTAACCTCCTCTGCAGATAGTCCAACACTTGGTGGTATAGCTCCTTCAGTTCATACTGATGGCACTAATTTTAATGTCACTTTGAACTATAATGGCGATGTCGGTTACACCACTACCGCAAACACAGGTGGCATCGTCTTGATGCTAAACACACCTGGAACAGTACGTCTAGATTCAGAACTATGATTAACAGCGCGAAACTCATTAACTCAGCCGAGACAAATGAATTGGCTGGTGTCCTTCTAGTTATTGATGGTATTGAATATTCAGTGCCAATTTCAAACGGCAATCGACACTACCAAGAATACCTAGCCTGGCTAGCCGAAGGCAACGAACCATTGCCGGCAGATGAGCCGGAATAATAATACGACAGGTAATTACCTATGGCTCTAGATTTTCCAGCTAGTCCAACAACTGGCGATAGAGTCACTCTTAACAGCGTCATCTATGAATTTGATGGCGCTAAGTGGGTGACAATCCGGTCATTATTTGACCGTGGTCAGTTCGTCGCCGGCACTGCTGCTGAGCCTGGATTCAGTGTTAGCACTGACGCTAATACGGGTCTATATGCCCCTGGAGCCGACCAATTAGCATTTACCACTGGAGGGGTCGAACGGGTTGAGTTTGGCACCTCTGAGGTCGTTTTTAACGATGGTGGGATTGATTATGACTTCCGCATCGAGGGTGATGCAGATGTCAATTTAGTATTTGCTGATGCGAGTACTGATCGTATTGGTATTGGAACGAGTGCCCCCAGTGTCAAGATTGACATTGAGGCTAGTGAGCCTTATGTGACGCTGAAGAATACGACTGAGGAGGATACTGATGGCGGACGTGAAGTCCGTATTGATTTTGAAGGTGAGCAGTCTGGTGGTGAGGCATCAACGCTTGCACGGATTGAAGTAAGTCATGATGGCACTGCTGATGATGAGAAAGGTAAGGTTGTAATCAGTACGAATGATGGTGCTGATGCAGCTACGCCTACGACGGCAGTAACGATTGATTCTGCACAGAAAGTAACGATTGCTGGTGATTTAGAGACGAATACGATTAATACACTGGTTTATCCTGATGAGGGACCATTAAGTAATCGGAACTTGCTGTACAATGGTGAAATGCAAGTAGCGCAGAGATCTGCTGCAGAATTGAACAACGTAACGTCTTCGGGTGGTCTTACATATCAAACCCTTGACAGGTGGGGATATTGGTCCAACGCTTCTAATCTTTTTTCATCAAATCAAGTTGAAGACGCCCCTTCAGGGTTTTATCACAGTGTGCAACTTAAGTCTCTTGGCAACAACAGTATGGGGTCAGGTGGATACAACACTTGGTCTCAAAGATTTGAAGCACAAGACCTTTACCGCACTGGTATTGGAACAGCAAATGCCAAAGATCTTATATTATCTTTTTGGGTAAAAGCAAGTACTGCGGGTACATACGCTTTTTATGCTATGAACTCGGGTTTTAACTATATTTTCACCTCAACTTATACCGTAAATGCTGCCAATACTTGGGAGCATAAAACCATAACGATTACCGGTCCAACATCAAATTTCTCTGCAACTGGAAACGCTCATCAATTAGAAATCGGATTTACGCTAGGCGCTGGAACAACGTATTCAACTTCTACACTTAACCAATGGCAATCGGGTAACTATTTAATTGGCGCGACGGGTGCGATAAATCTTGTTGAAACGATTGATGAAACACTAAATTTAACCGGCGTTCAACTAGAAGTAGGTTCCAAAAGTACACCTTTTGAACACCGGAGCTTTGGTGATGAGCTTCAGAGGTGCCAGAGGTATTTTTACAGAGTGGCAGACGGTAGTTCACAAACTTTGGGCCTTGGTGTTAATTACACAAGCAGTAAAATGCACTGTGCGGTTCCTTTCCCTGTAACAATGCGACAAGCTCCCACACTGGATGCGGCTTCGGGTGCATCTTATTATGAGTTCATCAGAAATGGAGGGGCAGACTATTTTAATAGTCTTACTTTGGATAATAGAACCACTAAAAACATAGGAGAACTGTCTAATGATACTGAAATATCGGGCACACCTGGCCATGGTGGATTTGTCAGGACAGACAATGCCGCCGTTTTTGTAGACTTTATTGCAGAACTATGACTTACAAAATCGAAATTGCACAAACTGACGCCTACAAAGGTGTTATTTCAAAAAAGGAAAACGGTTCCAAAAAATCATTTATGACTGACCCCGACAACACCGACTACCAGGAATACCTTGCCTGGCTAGCCGAAGGTAACGAACCACTACCCGCTGATGAACCGCCGGCAACCTAAGTAGTTAAAGTTCTGGCCGTTTATGTGGTGGAGCTAGTCGCTGCTATTGCTGGTGCGATGATTGGCGTTGCAGGTATGTCTGCAGGGTCACTGATACGGCGATCTGGTCAGAACCGTGATGTAATCACCAAGTTGTCACTGGGTATCGAGCATATCGGTTCCCAGTTGCAGGCAATGCGTGAGGATATGAAAGAAGACCGCCACGAGGTGTTTGGCAGGTTGAATGATGCCGAGCAGCGTCTGAGTGCATTAGAAGCTACCAGGGGCCGTCGGTAGGCTTGGAACAATAGGTCGTCTTGTTTGTCGATCATGGACGTTCTATTTGTTCTATGGACACAAGCGCCTCAAATCATTAGTGCCTTGTTTGCAGTGCATGCTGCAGCGCTGGCGATTGTTAACCTGACTCCAACACCTAAGGATGATGCTGTGGTGGCAAAGTTCTACAAGGTAATTGAGTTCCTTGCCGGCATTGTCACGAAGACTGCCAAGCGCTGATGTTATTTGTCGACCAACAAGCACGATCCGACCGATTGAAGATTTGCGAATCTTGCGATCAGTATCAACGTCGTTTACGGCGTTGTAAGAAGTGCGGCTGTGTGATGCCTGGCAAAGTTGCCTTTCATCATGCAAAGTGCCCTATTGGTAAATGGTGAAATGATTGCTACTTGTTGGTCAAGTATTGTATTAATTGCTACATTAGCAGGAGCGAAATACCCCAATCTTGTCAGTGCTCAGTGGGCTTTAGAGTCGGGTTGGGGTCAACACACCAGTGGTGTTCATAACTACTTCGGGATGAAGGGTGCTGGCACCTCTATTCATACTCAAGAATTTATCAATGGTCAATATGTAACTGTTTATGACAGTTTTAAGAATTACAATTCACCTGAGGAGTCTGTTCAGGACTTGGTGAACAAATGGCATAAGGATTATAGGGGCTATAAAGGCGTCAATCGTGCGGCAACACGGGAGGAAGCTGCGTGGATGCTGGCGGCACAGGGTTATGCAACCAGTCCAACTTATGCAAGCACACTAATTCGACTGATGAATAGGAATTCTGTGCCAGTGCCATCTAATTTGGACGATGACAAGACCCGTCAATCTTATCGATGCGGTTAAGTATTACAAGGGTTTAGCTCATCAGGATTATGCCTGGATGGCTCTGGATGACTGTCTAACAGAAGCGCAGCGAGATCTGTTTACAAACCTGTATAGGCGCCACCAAAAGGCTCCTAAGCAATACACAGACGGGTTTCCATTAGACGTTGACTATTTCTATCAGCGGGATAGCAAGACTGGTCATGGTGAGCGGTCCTGTCAGTCGTCGGCACTTGCCATGGCGATTGAATATATTGATCCGAACGTTATCTATGACGATGACGAGTATTTGAGAATTGTTCTCAAGTATGGCGATACAGTGTCGCAATTGGCGCAGAAATCTGCATTAGATAGCCTCGGCATCAAAAACCAGTTCAGGATGAATGGTAAGGAGACAGATCTGCTTGACTTGTTGAATCGCGGTTATCCTGTGCCGATTGGCGTGCTGCATCGTGGTACATGTGATGCGCCGTCGGGCGGAGGTCATTGGATCACTTTAATTGGTTTTGATGAAGATTATTTCCATGTTCATGATCCATTTGGTGAAATGGATTTAGTAAATGGTGGATATCCAAAGGCTGGTCCTACTGACGGCAAGAATGTTCGGTATACCAGAGAACGCCTAATGGACAGATGGCTAATTGCCAGTGACTCCGACGGCTGGTTCTGGGATTTATCGATGAATCCGTTGAAATGACACAACAAATTGTATTACCTTTCATTCCTGGATATTATTGGGATGGGCAGACGTTAAAAACGACTGGTGTTGCACTGCCTCCAACGCAACATATCAACCCAAAGAATGGTGAAGTCCAGTATTATGTGAAACCAGTGGGATGGTGCCACTCGGCTTATATTAGACGCAACGGAATTATTAGCTACATCCAAGGACTAAAAGGCTAGTCACTCATTGTTGCAGACGCACGTTCAATAACATCTGTCAAGTAGCGATGTACTTGCTCAACTTCCCAGTCGTGCTGGTTGTAGAGAATATTTCCGTACCAGTTTAATTGAGTCTCGTGGTCTTCATTCCATTCACCAGAATCGATTGCGTCATTTTTGACTTCATCGATTAGTGAAAAGACTTTCAATTGATCAATTAGTTCTTGCTGCTCAATAGTAGAACGTAAATGACTGAGTCTGTTTTTGTCAATAATTTGAAAGACTGCGTGTGAGAAATGAACAGTCATCTGCGTTAGGGCTTCAGTCAGATTACTGATTTTTGCCAATGCCCAGGAATTTAGTGTGGCATAGAAGATGAAAACTGCATCTCTCATAATCCGAGTCCCTGACGCTCCTTAATCAATTCTGTAGTAGTATCCCCTTCAACAAAAGAGGCTTTGTACTGCATCCTGATGATGCTTTTATCGATGAAGCCGTTAATAGTTTCGAGTGTTTTCTTTCCTTCACTCCATACTGACTGACGGCCTCTGACCTTAGAGTGCCATACTTCAAGGTCTTTACGAAGATTATCACCTTCAGCTTTTGTTTTGCGAATGATCCAGGCAGCATGAGCAACGTGAGCCAATGCATCAGTTCCTCGAATTTCGTTTAGCTGTGGTTCAGGATTAGAATTAGAATCCATTCCGACACGATTAAGCTGTGCTAGGACAAATAAATCAACGTCCAATTCCTTAGCTGCAGTCATCAGCCTGTAGGCACGCTCTGAAAGCATTACTGATTCCATTTTCGATGCGCCTTTGTGCTCCGCCAGGCAATGGAAATGATCAAGCACAACAGCTCGGAGTTCAGGCTGCTTTGCCTTCATCGCCCGCATTGTATTGACGACTGAATCGACATCAGCAGCCCATGGAGCTTCCACTAAGATCTTGCCACCGGTCTGGTCAAGCCTGCAGCTAGTTTCAGCAACAACTTCAGCGATACGCTGACGATTCAAGGAAGTACCAGGGCGTTCAAGCTCTCCAACTTCGACGAATCCAAATTCATCTCCTGCATTTCTCCAGGGACGAAATCCAAAAAACTGTCGACTAAGGTTTGCGATAATGCGTGCTTCAATTGCTCTGGTATCAAGCTCGACTGAAACAAAACCAACAGTCAATCCACCTTTAGCTAGTGATGCTGCAACTTGAACCCCTAAGGCTGTCTTACCAACACCTGTTCTAGCAGCGATAACAAGAAGGCGTCCAGCTCGTGGCATGTTTGGCCTTGGTGCTGACACACCACCGTCAATATCAATATCGAATGCGGTGATTCCAGTTGAAGTTGGTCGATCCTGATCTTCTGCATTGAGGATATAATCGGTCCAGTTCAAACGACCGCTACCAGGATTACCAATGATTGAATCATTAAGGTCAACAACTTGACCCTGGTTTCCAATGGATCCGCTGAGCATGCTGATAATATCCATCGTCCGTCGATTGATAAATTCAGCAGCCTTTTCAAGTTTTGGATCTGTTTTTAAGTATTGACCAGCAAGATAAATTGTTTCCTTGTAAAAGGATAGGGCACGCTTTTGTTTAAGAATGTCTAATGCGGTCGACCATTCTGTCGATTCATCGCCATAGGCACGCATCGTTTCTTCGTTAGTAAGTTCAGAAATCGTTTGACAGAAATCTGAAAAAGAAACGTCTCGATTAGTGGGGTTCATTTGTTCATACCCCGTGATCAAACTATTCTTTGAAATAATACTGCCAGTGCGTTCACCGACAAAGGTCATGTCGATTTCTTTGCCGATAGCGCGAAAGCATGGATTGCTCCAAATATGAGGAGGAATCTCTTGACCATGACCTAACCCGAATGCGGTGCGAAATTTCGACCAAAGTTCACGGGCTAAACCACTTGGACTGATAAGGATCCGACATAAAACAATCGCCTCTTGATCTGTCGTATCGTCATTATCTGCAATGGTTGTAGGTTGAAGTTTTTCAACCAAACGAGCAGTTGCAGTAGTCGTATCAATTGCGTCGCGATTTACGCTAACAATCTTTCCTTCCTCGATCTCCATCAGTCCGAGATCGACAGCTTTCTGAATATAAAAAGGTAGTTCCATCAGAGATTACTCCAGTCAATACCGAGTGCAGTCAGTTCATCACGAACCATGTCACGTTGATCAAAAAATCTTTGAACATAATCATCTTGTGGATTATTCATCGAAATTTGATATTCAATAGCCTTGAGATCGTCAATCTTTTCTTGTTGCTGTGGAGTATACTTGCGTGGTCTGTTTTCTGCTGCCGGCACTTGTTCAGGATCGCCATCTAAGTATAGATTTTCGATATTTTTCATCTTAGTATCGTTTGGATTGCCGTAGCCAAATACAGCATTAAAGTTACGAGTTCTAGCGTCAATTTGCTTGCTCCAAAAATCGCTTTGATTTAAACCTCTACAAACAGAACAAATGAACTCATTGATATCTGATTTACCTAGCCCAAGGTTTTTAAGGTGCTTGTTAATGCATTCACGTTGCTTGGCTGATAATACCCTGATCTTGGAGTAAGATTCTGGCTTGCATGAATTCCATGCGCTGATGATTACCTGCCTCTCATCAATAGTCTCTTTGGAGACTTTAGGTTCAAATTTCTCAATTAAAACAGGCTTAATTTTAGTTTCCTCGCCACAAAGTTCGCTGCATTCCTTGCAGATTTCATCAGCCATTGCTTGGCGTTGCTTTTTATAGACCTTGACGGGGTCATGCATTGTGACAACTTTACCGTCAGCACTTAGAGAGATAAACCCTTCATCCGCAAGTTGAATCAAACTACGTCTTCTACTGGACGTGCCGCAGCTCATTTTCAGCTCACAGGCTTGCCAGGAAGGAAGACAGACAGAGTTTTCACTCATGGATTTGGCGGCAGCCAACCAGCCCCAGAGTTGTCTTGCTTGTCCAGTGAGTCTCGGGTTGAACAATATCTCTTCCATGGGCATTTTAATCCACCCACCCTTCAGGTCGTAGTCAGCTCTGATCTCTTGCAGCCGCCCTGATGGAAGCGCCTTGTTCGCGGTCATAACCCCAAGTCAACAAAAACACCATAGCGGGCATGTCAAGGGGGAAGCTGCTCGTTACAAAACAGTAACAAAAGGTTCCAAAATCTGAGTCACAAAATAGAAGGTAAAGGTTGCACAATAGGTTTCATTTTGGAAGGTAAAGGTAACATGGTGGGGTCACATTTTGGAACCACATCTATATAGAAGGATTTTAAACCTAAGAAAGAATCTAAGATTAGATAATTAATATTGCTAGCATGGACGAAGAGAGCCGACGAAACAAGCACGGGGAGACATGGGAGGAAGCCAAACGCAGGTACAACCGCCGGCACTACCAGAAGCACAAGAGCCGTATCAGAGCCACCCAGGAGGCCCGTAAAGCGGCTGTAGAGCGTGCAGAGACAGTAAGACGTGCTCAGTCTCAACAGAACTCCTTAGAGGCGCTTGCAAAGGCCCGTGAGGCCAGGCAGGAAAAAGCTCGTAAATGGCATGAGCTTGGTCACATTGTTGGTCGCATGAGTATCGAGGCTGGACTGTCTCAAGCGAGGATTTTTGAGATCCTTCAGGGTTTGGCGACCAAGCGTGAAATCAAGCAGTGGGTTGCGAGGGCGAGGAAGATAGATACACTCAAGCGACAGAAAAAATCATCATCAGATGGCTGAACTTCCCAATCTCAAAGGCATTGCAACTAAGGACTTAGTTGAGACGATTGGTTCCGGTCGGTTTCAAGCCAGTTACATCAACTGGAGCCGCACGATGCAGTTGTTCCGAGACAACGCTCCTGGTTGGATGGTCGAAACGGTGTTTGCTGCCGACGGCGGTATGTTGCACAAGGCACCTGTTGGTGGTTATCTGCTACTGCGTCTCCGCCATATCGACGGCACCGTGACTCCTGAGGTTCCTCAGGCAGTGATGGACAACCGCAACAGTGCGATTGCATTTGACAAGATCACAGCCCGTGACATTACCGACACTCATCGTCGGGGTTCATGTCTGGTGCTGGCATTCGTAACTGGTCTGGCTATGGAGCTGTGGGCGAAGATGCCTCTTGAGAACGGTTATCAAGTAGCCGACGATATCGAGATCCAGCAAAAAAAGGTCGAGACTGGGAAGACGACAAGCTCCTCTACGGACCAGGGCGCTGCGGAGGATGCCAAGGGGTCTAAGAAGGATTTCATTAGCCTTGCGAAGGAGATGGGTCTGATCGAGCCGGCGATCAAAGATCTGATTGGCAAGATCAATGAGAACTACGACAATGGCATCAAGACTCTTAAGTCCAAAGACAAGGACTTCATTCTTGCCATGAACGACAAATTTCAAGCCAGCGCCTACTGATCCACTCTGGGTCTTAAATGATGCAGCCAGGACACTGGCGCTGTTTTTCAACGGGGTCGTAGTTGATCCTCAAATACTGACAGAGGGGGCTTGACTCCCTCTTTTTTACGTCTAATATTTGACCAGTTAATTTTCATTCATGGCTGCTGCTCACGACACCATTGGACATTGGATGGAGCAGGCTGGTTACTATCCGATGTTGCCGAAGGCGGAGATTCTGCGTCTCGCCAAGATCGTGCAGAACCCAAACTCTCCTGAAGCAGCACGGAATCGTGCCGTTAACAAGATTGTGCGACATAATTTGAAGCTAATTCCAGGTGTTGCCAGGAAGTTGCGGGGCTTTTCTAAGAGTTACAACTATGGCGACTCAAACACTGTTGATTATCTACAGATGGGAGTCATAGGACTTACTCGTGCTGCAGAGAAGTTCGACCCATCGCGTGGTTATGCGTTCAGCACTTATGCCATGCCCTGGATCAAACAGGCAATGCAGCGTGAGGCCCTTAAGAATATGAGCCCAATCCGCGTACCTGAAAGCACTCTTCGTGATGTGTTCGAGGTAAACAAGAATCACGCCTTCGGTTGTCCTATCGACATGGATGACTCAAAACGGAAACGACTTTCTGACGCATTTTTGGCACTGAACTGTAACAGCCTCGATGCACCGATGTCATCCAAGGATGATGTGGACAACTACCATGAATGTGTTGCCGCTGAAGACAATACGTCTGACGACCCTCGTTTTAACGAACTCATTGATGGGGTGGATTTAGCCGATATCCAAAAGGAACTGCTTTGGCGTCGTTACATGGATAATGACACCATTGATGAAATCAGCGCAAAGACTGGTTTGTCTAAACGCAAAACAATTGGGTACCTTCGTAATGCTTTGGCGAGACTTCGCAGACATCATTCGGTTACATTGAAGTGTTAATCCCTTTTGGGTCTTTCACTCAATGGCATCTATCAGCCTCACCGGTAAAATTGTCGGCAAAAAGTCCGACCCTGCTGTCACCTTGAAGAAGATTGGTGATCTGTCTATCGCGGAATTTTCCATGATGGACACTGATTACTGCTACTTCAAGAACAAGGATGATAATCCTGGTCAGTTCTACAAAGTCTCTGTGACTGGCAAGTCTGCAGAGTGGCTCTCTGAGAACCTGACTCATGGCAGTAAAGTTGGTGCTCATGGTCAACCTGTGTGGCGTGAGTACAACGGCCAGAAGTTCCTGGATGTCAAGCAAGCCCGTGTGGTTCTGCTCGAAGATCGGAAGCCTGCCAGCGAAGGCAACTCACTGTTTTGATCCTAGATGGATCCTGAATTAAATCTTCGACCTCATATGGTGGGGGCTGTGATTGCAGTCTCCACCTTTTTTGTTCCATTAGCTTCGGTGGTAAGTAGATCATGGACGCCAGATACTTCATCTCAGGTGCAGTTGGTCCGTTCATCGATGACCGACCACTCCTTACCCACGCAACAGTCAAGCCCTACATTGTGGCGATACTTTTGCATAGAGGTGCTGTATCCTTCGGAGAAGTATTGGCTGCTTTGACTCCCCACTGTGCAGACTTTGATTTAAAGGTTGGACTCTGGGATGACAAAGAGAATTATCAGGTAACCGATCGAAGTCGCCTCGAACATCTTGTTGGCGAAGTGCTTGGTGAAATGGTCGGAACTGGAATCTTAAGATACAATGAAGAACAAGATATCTGGGTTCTGTCTGTCGGCGAAAACCGTAAGAATTTACCTAAGATCATCAACTGGGTAGCTGCAACTGGCGCTCAGCTTCCTCATCATGTACTCCTGGAAATGTCCCAGGACGAAATCCTTCGCGCCCGCAAAGCAAATGCCTCAATCTGAAGTGATGATCAGTCGTAAGGCTGAACTTGAAGCAATCGCGTGGATGAATCGCTCCCCTCATCCCATGCCAGTGTTTAAGCATGATGATCTGGTTTATGTGCTGCGTAATAGCGACTGGGCACAAGCAAAGGTGATCACCAGCTCTCAAAATGGATGCCAGGTACAATTAATTGAGAACAAGGAAGCGTTCAACTTGTATGACGCACGCTGCATCCGTCCAGCTTGAAATCGCTTCAGTCTGCGATCAAATCAAGAATCTGCTCCTGGAGAAAAATTCTAAGTACGGCAATAGTGCTTTGGATCCTGTAAGGATCTTTAGCCATGCACACGCTACTGATCAACTGCTGGTCAGGATTGATGACAAGCTTAGTCGAATTAAGCGTGGCGCTGGATTAGTGGCGGCAGATGAAGATGTTATCAATGATCTGATTGGTTACCTAGTGCTACTGAAAATTTCAATGAAATCCCAGCAGCCTACGCAATATGAGGAAGTTATTGACTTCTTCCATGAGACAGACGATATTGTGCTGCAACGCCTATACGGCGGCACTGACATATGATCTACGACGAAATCGTCCTACCAATTAAGTTGATGTCAAAAGCTCGTCCAAGAGTGACGAGTCGTGGCACATACATGCCTAAACCGTACCAGGAATGGCGAAAAGAATGCGCTCGTCTGTTGCGTGAGGCATGGGACCATGACCCAATCGATCATCCGATTGCAGTTGAAATTGATTGCTACGGCACTGCTCGGGGGGATATTGATAACTACATGGGCGCACTGTTCGATACAGCTAATAAAATCATATGGACAGATGATCGCGCTTCCATCATTCAGAAGGCGACAATCGCTTACTATAAAAGGCCGACAGCAGAAAGTTGTTGGAAGCTAAGGATCTTTGATCTTTAGGTTACATTGAAGGTAGTGCATTTTGTATGCAGTCTTCTGACGCTGAGGTTGTTTATTTCCAGGCCGATACTCCTTACAGGAAGGCGATTGGTGAAAGTCAGTCTCACCTAAAGACAATTCTTAGGAGCCCTGCTCATTATGTCAGCGCAGGTAAGCACCGGCTTATACCTTCGCCGGCAATGATCATGGGAACTGCAGTGCATTGTTTGACTCTTGAGGGTCAAGAAACTTTCGATGCACAATTCTGTCAGCGTCCTGAAGGAATTAAATTCACTACTAAAGAAGGCAAGGAATGGCGGGCAGCCAATAGCAAAAAGACAATTCTTACTAATGAAGGGCGGGATCGCCAGTGGGAGTCCGTTGTCGGCATGTCTGAGGCGTTAAAAACGCTCAAATGGTTCGACCCGGAAACGCCTGACTACCGTAAATACAACGAGGTATCAATCTATTGGAAAGAAGATGACATTCCTTGTAAGGCGCGACTTGACCGTGTCATCCCGATGGAAGACGAAGTCCTGGTGCTTGATCTCAAGACCACAGACAATATCTCTCCGATGAAGTTCCAATCTAAGTTGGTTGATCTTGGTTATGACTTCCAGGCGGCATGGTATTCCCACGCTGCGGAACTTGTTTATGGCAAGCCAGCTAGGTTCATTTTTGTTGCAATTGAACGCACGGCGCCGTTCACAATGGATTTTTTTGAAGTGCCACGCTTCATGATTGAGGAGGCACGGTATCGCAATGAAAAGGCACTGCGGATTCTCAAAGAGTGTCGCGAAAAAGACGAGTGGCCTACTAGACAGCCCAGCCTGAAGCTTCTAGATTACCCGAAGTGGTATAAGCCTACCCCCCGCGATGATCAGCCTACCGTTTCCCAATCCAAAGATGACTTCGTACCCCTCTTCTGACGTAAAGCTCAAGTGGATCACACCAGATGCGGGTCACATGATTGCTGAACTGGCACGGGTTTCTAACCCTGCTAATCAAGCGTCACGCGAAACTGCACCCAGGCTGATTAAATATCTGATCAAGCATGAACACTGGTCACCTTTCGAGATGGCAAGTATGTGCGTTGAGATCAATACAACGCGGGCAATTTCGGCTCAAATTATCCGCCACCGTTCATTCTCATATCAAGAATTCTCACAACGTTATTCTGACGTTGGTCATCTTGGTAGTGCAGTCATCCCACATCTTCGCCGGCAGGATCTAAAGAATCGTCAGAATTCTATTAATGACCTGACCGCAGAAGAGGTGAGTGGTTTTTACCGCCGGATTAGTGAGCTGTTCGAGGAAGCGGAACATCTTTATATGGAGATGGTCAGTGCAGGCGTGGCCAAGGAATGCGCCAGGGCAGTACTTCCTTTGAACTCCCGCACTCGTATCTACATGACTGGCACAATCCGTTCTTGGATCCATTACCTGCAGATTCGTAGTGGTCCTGAGACTCAACTGGAACACCGTGAAATTGCGCTGGCAATTATTACAATCTTTGAGAGGGAGATGCCTGATGTTTACGAGGCTGCTTTTACCTAAAACGGTATCCTAGCCCGCGATTCAGTGATTGAATCTTGGCCATCCATCAGTATGATTTTAGGCGTGGTTATGAAATTAAACCACGCTACGGAAAGCATGAGTCTGCCGATCAGTACTCTGCGTTCCAACATTTCTTGCATATGGGTGGTCAACGCGACTATGAATCGGTCGCACAATTTGCCCACGTAGATCCAAAGACGATCAAAAACTGGGCTAAGAAATACAACTGGGAGAAACGTGCTGCCCAGTGGGACAAAGAACAGGTTGCCCTGACGTGGAAAGATGCAGAAAAACTCAGGGAACAGAAGCACAAACGATCAATTGTTGAATTTCGTGATGCATCTGAGCGTCAGGCACGGATGATGATGGAAATTTCAGAAGACTTGTTGGGAGTACTAACTAAACGTGTCAAGGATGCACAAGATAGCGGTGAGGAGGTACCGCTCCCATTGGTGTCAGGATTGTTACGGGCAACAGCTAACATCACTGAGCAATCTCGTCAGGCGTGGGCATCTGCACTTGGCGTGGAAGATATGCTACAACTGGTTGAGCAAGAACTTGAACGAGTACAAGTCGAGGAAATTGAGGATGACGATGAAATCATCATTGAAGAATGATCTTCCATTGATCCAAATAAAGGAAGAAGATGACGGTAGCTTTACTCTTATTTGGGATGAAACAGATCCTCGTTGTGAGCACATTAATACTTGGACAGAAGAAGACTGGATCGAAGCGATCGAAAACGGACTAGCACGATTAGATCATTTAGAGTAAATGGCACAAAAACTAGGCAAGGATTATTTAAGACGGTCAGCGCAGAACCAGGCGATGCTTAAGGCATTGCGCGAAAAGAAGCTGTCAACCCGTGAAAAAGGCGACAGGGTATTACTTCATAAGTTCATCAAAGAGGTTTACCCTAACTACAAGTTTTATAAATTCCATGCCACGCTAATCAAGCAGCTACAGCGGATTATTGATGGCGAATGCAACCGATTGATCCTCCAAGTGCCGCCACGAAGTGGTAAGAGTCTGCTTAGTTCCGTTTTGCTGCCGGCGGCGTATTTGAAGGCTCACCCCGATCGATACGTTGGTATTTCGTCGTATTCTGCTGAACTTAGTCAGGGATTCTCTCGTAAGGCGCGTGACTTCTACCGCGATGGCGGTGGTCAACTAGATCCGTCTCAGCAAGCTGTGAATGCCTGGGGCACACAGGGTGGTGGTGGATTATGGGCTGCTGGTGTAGGTGGTGCTATTACCGGTCGATCTGGTCACCTGCTCATCATTGATGACCCTGTCAAAAACAGGGAAGATGCCGAAAGTCCACGGATGATGGAAAAGCTTTGGGACTGGTATGCATCGACTCTCTACACCCGACTTGAGCCTGAAGTTGGCGCAATCGTAGTCATTCAGACTCGGTGGTCTGAAAATGACATGATTGGACAATTGCTTGAAAATGAAAGCAACGTATCTGAAAAAGGTCGTGAGAATTGGACGATTGTTGACCTGCCGGCATTGTTTGAAGATGAAGGTAGCCGTCCTAAATTGCCAGAGCACTGTGAGACTATTCAAGACTGGCGTGAGGAGGAAGGTCAAGCACTGTGCCCCCAGCGTTATGACGAAGAAGATTATGAACGCATCAGAGAGGCCATCGGCACCAGGGAATTTGCATCGTTGTATCAGCAACGACCAGCACCTGTTGGTGGTAACATGTTCGACCCCACTTGGTGGCAATACTATTCACATGACACCATAATTCCTGACTTTGACAGGGTATTACTGTCGATTGACTGTACCTTTACAGATGCAAAAAGCAGTGACTTTGTGGTTGGTCTGGTTGTAGGACAGGCTGGACCATCTTTTTATGTGCTTGATCTGTTTAGGGAACGAACAGATGTCATTGGCACGATGAACATGATTGCCAGAATGTATAAACGACACCAACTTGACGGTACAGTTATTGAACTTGCTGCAAGTGGTTATGCCGTTTATCAAATGGCAAGGAAAAAAGTTCCTGGCCTAATTGGTTTTAAGCCAGAAAAGAGCAAGGAGGCTCGCGCTGCCGGCATTGTGCCCGTCGTCGAAGCTGGAAATGTGTATTTACCAATTAGTTCACCCTGGTTGGACAATTTCATCAGTGAGTTTTCATTGTTTCCTGCATCAAAAAATGATGACCAAGTGGACGCATTGACAATGGCAATTAATTACTCACTTCAGCGTGTTGCACCGCAACTTACACAAGTTACTTGGGGACGAGGAGATAGAGTTATTGAAGGCGCTAAGATTATTGATGTTTTTTGATACAATGAGTTGTATTGGGTATAGCAAATGGCAAGAAAAGCTAAGAAGTTTAAGTTAAGCCCTGAGCAACAAGTTCTTGCCGCTGAAAATATCAACCTCGCCCGACGTGAAGCCTGGAAGTTACAAAGAACAACAGATATTGATTATGATACTTTAGAGGGTGCAGCTTTAGAAGGATTATGCAAAGCAGCGTATCGATACGATCCTGAATCTGGTTTCAAATTCAGCAGTCTGGCAGTGCCAACAATTAGAGGTGAACTGCTTCATTGGATTCGAGATCGCACCTATGCAATGCGTTTAACGCATAAAATGCGCGAAAAGTGGATCAAAGGCCGGCGGCTGATGTATCGCGGGGCTAATGACCTTGAAATTGCAGAACAGTTAGAAATTGAAATATCAGAATGGCAAGAGATCAAGAGCGTGTGTTCTGGTCCGCCCCTTGAGATTAATGAACATGCGAAGCCAACGGAGAGTTTAGAACCGAAGGAGATTGACTTCGGCGATCAATACCAAGAATATGCAAAACGTGCATGGGATTGTTTAAATGCGAAACAAAAGAAGAGTATCGAGGATTATTTTGGTGGTAAAACGAACACTTTGCCCACGCAAGCGGCAGAAGAGTTCATAATGAACAAAAGAGAACCTTAAGAGTTTCACAAGTCCCAATTTATACTCATGCCAATTGGTTGCGATTTCGCTAGTTCCAGATACTCTGTAGTGAGTCGAAGGCTGTGGGGATGGGGATCTCCCAAGCGACAATCAGCAAGCTGAAGTCGCTGCCGGTATCAGAGGTACTGCAGAAAGACGGTGCTGCCTTGAAAAAGGTAGGGCGTGAATTTGTTACTGCATGCCTGTGGCACGATGATCGTAACCCGTCACTAACTGTTAGCGATGACAAGGGATTTGTCTATTGTCACGTCTGTCAGCACAAGGATGACGCTATAGGCTATGTAGCCCATAAGTATGGGATCGGTTTCGGAGAGGCTTGTGAGAAAATTGCAACCAGCAACGGTATAGCTGTTGAAAAGGTTGATGAAGACCCTGCAGAAGTAGCCAAAACTAAGGCTGCTAAAGCTAAGGCTTATCAGATGGTTACTGATGCTCAAATCAGGTATCGCAAGGGGTTAGCAGCCAACCCGGAATCAATCCGCTTTATACAAAGTCGAAATATCTTGCCGGAAACGTCACGCGAATTCGGCATTGGTTACGACCAAACACAAAAGCGGATCACTGTACCTATTAGTGACCATCTGGGTAATTATGTCGGGTTCACTGCTCGCACCATATTGCCTGGTGTAAAGCCCAAATACAAAAACACGGAGAACAATCTTGTCTTTAACAAAAATGAAATCGTTTTCAATGAAAACAAAGCTTCAGAACACATTCGATCAAAGGATGAATGCGTTTTTGTCGAAGGCCATTTGGATGTGGTGTCATTGTGGCAAGCTGGGGTTAAAAATGTAGTCGCACTGCAGGGCACCGCAACCCCATCAGATCGCATCATTAAAAGATTGATGCGTAAGACCAAGCGGTTTGTATTGTGCATGGACTCTGACGCAGGTGGTATCACCGCGATTGGGAGCTTTCTGAAAAGTGTTCAGGATTATACACTTCACGGTGAGCTGGAAGTTCGTGTTGCCGTTTTACCTGACGGCATGGATCCCGATGACTTGATTCAGTCTGGCGGCAGTATTGAATCTGTTATCTCGAACGCACAATCTTGGTTGGATTGGACGCTTGATCAATGGTTGGACACTCTTGACTTCACTGATGAACTAAAGATCCAGCAGGTTGAAAAACTCATCAAAGAGCTGTTCTCAAAAATCGCCAGCCCTGCTCTTAAAAATTACTATTTTGACAAGGCATCTATCCGCTTGGCGCAAAACAAACAATCGCTGGCAGCCGAGATCAGCAAAGGGTTCAGGGAGTATCAAGGTGATCAGGTTCGCCTCAAGATCTGGTCTAGACCAAACCTTGAATTCACCAGGAAACTAGTCGAGAAGCGTTTGTTGCGATTGTATATTCATAATCCTGAGTTCCGGTGGATGCTTGAACCATTGATGCCTAATCTGCACTATCCGCAGATGAGATGGCTTTGGGGTCGCCTGCAGGAAATTAAGCAGATGATAGGTGACAACTTTTGTCATCATTCTGTGTTGGCGGTATTGACAACTGCTGAGCCTATTTATATGCAAACCTTGCGGCCAATCGTCAAACCGTCCATTAGCATCGAAGATAATGAGTCGTCTATCGCCCATTTGGAAGAAGTGATGATGATAAACATGCAAGATGGATATGATGATGAGGAGTGATATCTGATCATGTTTTCTAAGAACAAAACTAGCTTTGAAAGTCATCCTCCTAAGCGCACTCGCATTGGAGATGGTCGTCGTGTCCGCACACGTTTGAACCAAGGTCGTACAAAGGGTAGCCCCAATCGGAAACCCTATAGAGGACAAGGTCGATGATAGATATGGTTGCTGTTGCTGATGCTATTTGGGACTTGATCGATGAAGGTAAGTTTGCGGAGGTGACAGCAGCCCTTTTTCATCATCACAAAAAGAGTGTTGGTTTTTGGGTCAACCTGAAGGCTGAATTGCTTTGCTCTGCCAAAAGCAACCGAGACTTACTCTTAATTGCAACCTTGCTAGATGCTTCCAGCAAGGAAACACTTGACGAGTCCTGTCACCTTGTCCCTGGCCTTAATGCTTTGATCTACAGGTACGACCATGATCAGTAGAGCCCGCCGTGAAATGCTCGAAGATGAGCTTTCTAAATCCCAAGAGCCCGATCAGAAATCAATCGATTCCCGTGAGGCTTTCTGGGATGCATTTTGCAATCAAACGCCTTGGGAACCTGAGTGTAAAGTTTATGAAGTTTAGCTGACACGCAAAAAATCGCGGTAGACTACTTTCACCGAAACCAAGGTGAAATGCCTGAATTCCGTCCAACCGCACCTAGTGGCGAAGCTGTTTTTTACCGTACATATTCCCGTCGCAAGAACGATGGTCAGCGTGAGACATTTGCCGAAGCAATGACACGCTGTGTCGACTCAATTGCTAAGGTCGGCAAGTTTACCAATGAAGAAAAAGATCTGGTCAAGAATCAAGCGCTCAAGCAACATTGTTTCCCTTCAGGTCGTGCATTTTGGGTAGCAGGTACAGAATGGGGCGATCAACAAAAGAATTTCAGCGGTTGGTACAACTGTACTTCTACTAATATTGTTGATACTGATGCGTTCCGGCACATCATGGAACTTGCCATGATGGGTTCTGGTACTGGCGCAATGTTGGAAGACAGCAACATTCAGAGCCTGCCAAAGATCTGCACCAAACTCAATATTATTGCTATTGAGCCGCCGGGTGATGTTCTCCCCCCAGATCGTTTAGAGCACACTGATCTGCTACCCCTCGAAAACGGCAATATCGTTATCTATGTGGGTGACAGTCGTGATGGTTGGGTTGAGGCTTACCGGGCAATCATTGAGCTTGCTACTGAAGAGGTAAAGAACAACGAACTTAACCTGATCATTGATCTGGGCAATGTTCGCCCCGCAGGAGAGCGTCTGAAGGGCTTTGGTGGTACTTCCAACCCCGTCAAGCTTGAAGACATGTTCTCCCGCGTTACGGCGATTCTGAACAATGCTTGCGGTCGTCGTCTGAACTCTGTTGAGGCGTGTCTGTTGATTGACGAAGCATCTGCTTGCGTTGTTGCTGGCAATATTCGTCGTTCTGCTGGTATGCGCCAGTTCAGTTCTAATGACGATCTTGCTGCTGATTGCAAGTCTGGTCTTTATACCCAGGATGAAGAGGGCAACTGGAAAGTTGATCCCACTAAAGAAGCCCTGCGTATGGCAAACCACACTCGTTGCTTCCATACGGTTCCTGACTATGAGACCGTTGAGGCTTCCATCCGTCAACAGTTTTACTCTGGCGAAGGTGCCATTCAGTATGTGCCCGAGGCGATTGCTCGCGCCAATGCTGATCTGCTGGACACCGCTGACAAGAAAGCAGCTTTCATCAATCTGTATCTTCAGTCGCCGGCAGATGCTGGTGAGTACCTCGAAGGCTTGGTTACCCCGCAGCAGGAGCCAATGACCGAGAAGGAACTCAGTCATCGTCTCAGCCGTTATGGTCTCAACCCTTGTGGTGAAATCATCGGTTCTGATTTCCACTGCAACCTGGCTGAAATTCACCTGAACACCATCGATCCAAAGGATCAGCAGGCACAGGATGATGCATTCAAGGCAGGAGCCCTCCAAGTGGCAGCGTTACTGCACCACGAGTTTTACATCGAGCGGTACCGTTACAGTCGGGAGATTGATCCGATTGTTGGTGTCAGTTTTACTGGCTTGTTTGATTTCTTCGTACATGCTTTCGGTTCCGAATGGCTGGCATGGATGATGCATGGTCGTCCGGCATCTCACACTGGTCGCAAGTTCATCAAAAAGGAACAGCGCTACCTGCAACGTTGGGCAGACATCGTCCGTTATACGATCACCAACTATTGCGATAAGCACGGGCTGCGTCGTCCTAATCGGATGACCACCGTTCAACCCGCCGGCACCAAGTCCCTTCTAACTGGTGCATCCTCTGGTTGGCATCCCCCCAAGGCTCAGCGCTTCATTCGTCGTATCACCTTCGGTGTGTCTGATCCGCTGGTGTCTGCACTGCGTGAATGGGGTTACAACGTGATTCCTGCACAATCAGCCAAAGATGAGGAAGGCAATTTGCTTGACGACATCCTCGACCCCCGTGTTCAGGAAGTGCTGGTTGAAATCCCTACGGAAGTTAGCTGGGCAAACCTTCCTGGTTGTGATGAGTTTGATCTGAGCCAACTGCCAATTGAGGCGCAGTGGGGCCTTTACATGCAGGTTCAGAACTTCTACACCGAACACAACACGTCGGCAACCCTGGAGTTCCGTGAGAACGAAATTCCAGCGCTCTCAAAGATGATCCATGATTCGATTAAGGATGGGACTGGTTACATCTCCGCTGCACTGTTGGCACGGTTCGATGCAAACGAAACCTTCCCCCGTTTGCCGTTTGAGCCGATCGACAAAGAGACTTACGACCGTTTAGATAACGTTTCGCAGTCTTATAGGAGTGCTCTCCCTATTATCTTTGAAAAGGATGAGGTTGAATTCCTGGAAGTTCTCAGCAAGTATGACTCTCCTGAGTATGAGCTGAAAGGTGCTGCTGGTTGCGATAGCGACAAGTGCCTCCAAGAATCCTCCAAGGATGCTGACCAAGTCGGACAAAAGATCTGATCATGAGCAATCTTGTTGATTTTCAAATCCGTGCATTGTGTAGGGAGTCTGGGCTCGTTGAGCCCTTTCTCCCAGAAATGATCAACCCAGCGTCAATTGATGTGACCCTGGGCAATGTCATCCAGTCTGAAGGGCTTATTTGTGGTCCTGAAGCACTTCGTACCCGTTGGATTGAGCACGTCTTAAAAGATGATGACGAGTACATCCTGACTCCAGGAGCATTTGTCCTTGCTCACACCAAGGAGTTCGTTCGGATCCCAAACAACCTTGAAGCAAACTTTCAACTAAAGAGCAGTCGTGGTCGGGAGGGGATCAATCATCTACTCGCCGGCTACATCGACCCTGGATTCCACGGGCAAATAACTTTAGAGCTGGAAAATGTTAACCAGCGTCATAACATCATTCTCAAACCGGGGATGCGTATTGGTCAATTACGATTCGGCAAGCTCGAACAGATTCCAATGCGTGGCTATGCACAAACCGGTCGTTACATGAATGATATGGGTGCTGTTCCTTCCAAAGGGTAAGGAAGACTAACCGTAGTCGCGAGATGCGGCAAACATTATTCTGCCGAGAAGGCCAATCCTCGCTGAGATAGCAATGCTGGGCGTACCTCACCCAACGAACGACCCTTCGCTCGTTTCGTATCACCGACCAGAGTTGACACGTCAACTGCCGGCACTGGAACTTGCACACCATTGTTGGCATTTGCTTGACAGTACTTTTGTTGATTCGTCGGGTCGCACCCGCAATATCAAGGAAAAGTATTTACAACAGGAACCTGCAGAGCCGCGAGGAGCTTATGAGTCACGACTAAGTCGTTCTACCTACGCTCCTATCTATCGCGACAGTATTCGTGCATACGCTGGCCTTCTTAATCGTTTCCAATTGGTGGACACCCCAGGTTCACTTGTGGAAGCCGAAGCGGATGTTGATCTCCAAGGTGAAAGCATTCAAAGCTTTTGGAACCGCTGTGATGAAAAGGCGCTGAGAGATGGTGGTGTCTACATCATGGTGGACATGACGCCTGAAGATGGCGAAACTAATTTTTTAGATGAGCAGAATTCTGATCGTCGGCCATATCTGATCATGGTTGATCGCGCCAATGTGATCAACTGGTCGATTGAATACCAGGGCGGGCGTGAGCGAGTCGTTCATGCCACCATTCGTCAGTTCCGGCAACGTGCTGTTCCTGGATCGTTTGGTGTTGAACTTGATGCTGTTTATCATGTTCTGCGTCCAAACCTTGTTGAGACCTATCGCTTAGAAAAGCGTGGTCGCGAGTGGGTGCAGATCAAGGAACGGGAAGTCAACACTTCAATCCCTGTTGTGCCATTGGTGTGGTACGGCGCTACTGATCCGCACTTCGCCCATGGCGATATGCCACTTAACGCATTGGCTGAACTTTCTATTCAGCACTTTCAAATGCGCTCTGACCTGCAGGAACTGCTTCACAAGTGTGCAATGCCCGTTCCTGTTCGCACTGGAGCGAAGCTCGGTGCCGACGGCAAACCAATTCCTTTAATCCTTGGTCCTAATACTGCGGTAGATCTTGACGCGGAAGGTGGCAAGTTTGAATTTGCAGAGCCCTCTGGTCGCAGTCTTGAGCGTCATCAGGCTGAAATTCAGCACCTGGAATTGCTCATGGACCGGAGCAGCCTTAACTTCCTCTACGGTGCCAATATCAAAACCGCCACAGAGGCATCACTTCGTGCTTCGCAGGTTGCATCGCAAGTTTCGGCACTGACCCGTAACAAGACCTCGTCGTTTGTGACGGTCATGAAGTTATGGGCTGCATATAGCGGGGAATTGGGTCAATTGACACCCGAGTCTGGTATTGCTATCAACGACAGCTTGATTAGTCGTCCGCTTGGTGCATCTGAAATTGCACAGCTAGTTAATCTGTATTCTCAGGGTCTGCTGTCGAAGCGCACCGTGCTCGATGAATTGCAACGTGGCGGCATCCTTGATCCTGACCTCAAGATCGAGGAAGAAGTTGCTCGAACTGAAGAAGATCACCAGGAACAAGTTGATCAGATGATCGATGATGAGCTTGCAATGCAGGAAGCCGCACCGGAAAGTTCGGATGATTCACCAACTCCTTCGCCGGCAGATGGGGAACCTAACGATGACATTGAAACTCCAGAAAAAACACAAGCTTCCGCTTCCCGACAACAGTAAACTAGATGTAACAGGAGATCAACATGGTAATCGCACGATTTGAATTTCTGCAAGAATATGCAGAAGATTTTTGCGAAGGTGACCAGTTGATGGTTGAGATGTCATTTGACAATATTCCTGAGCTAGTCAACTTCACTAAGGAGATCGAGCACTGCCTGCATGAGGTACTCGTTTACGACGGTCTGAATGTTATTTCACTCCGTGAAGTTAGCGAAAAGAATCCACAGTCCTGATGCACCCGCACCCTGTAGGTAAGTTCCTCCGCTCACCCGGAGGTTCCTTTGTGTATCAGGTTTTAGGCCCTTGCTGTCAGTTATACGACCGGGAACAATTGCCGTGGCCAAGTTGCAGTTTGCAGTGGAAGGGCAAGCAACCCAGCTGGAACAGGATTGGCAAAAGGTTCACCCCGGACATTGCGTCATCTAGGTGTCCAAGTTATGCTGTTGTTGCACGAGATTTACACGGAACAGAATGGTCGCAAGTTTTGACGTTGTACCAGGACCGGTTAGATCCCGCAGAAAAGAATTGGTGGTACTCCAAAGTGCCTATCAACAAACCGTATCCTTTGATGCCATCATGACTGGCGGCACTTTTGAGCGGTCATTCTGGACTGAAACCTTGGGTCGCTTGGGCCTTGAAAGCCCTGGGCGTGAGGAAGCCGTTCGGCAAGCTGTAGAAACATCTCAACAAAAGAAAGAGATGATGGCTAAGCGTCAAATGGAAAAGTCCAAGCGTGGGAGGAAAAAGAAGTGATTCCAGTTAGCGCGGTTGTTATCAACCTATACTATAAAAAGATAGTATCGCCGCTAGAATCGCTGTGGAACAAAATACTGATAGCTTCTGGCAGTTAGTCGAAAACACACAGGAAAAGTCTGGACCCTTTGCAGCATTGATTTTGATCATGCTGTTTGGGGTCTTTTATTTTGGCGTCATGTTTCTGGCGGCCTGGGCAGTTTCGGTAACGCTGAGTACCGGATATTGGATGACTTTCCTGTCGCTTTGTCTGCTGAAGATCGCGCTATAATAAAGAAACGGCATCCAGGGATGTTCTTTCACATTGAATTCAAAACTTGCAGCAAGTGCTCGGAGGAAAAACCACTTAACCCTGACTTTTTTTCTCGTAACAGCAAGGCAAAAGACGGATTCAGGAACGAATGTAAAGACTGCAGCAAGAAATATCGCCAAGAGAACGAACAACGTGATAAACTGCGTTGGCAAAAATATTGGGCAATTAACAAAGAAACTCTCAAGAAAAAGACTTATGCCAGAAGAAAAGCGTCTCCAATTGATTACAGGCAGCGCAAGCAAGAAGCCATGGAATATCTTGGCGGCAAATGTAAATGCTGCTCATTAAAGGGGTCGCATCGAATTATGCATTTTCATCACATAGACCCCTCTACAAAAAAAGGTGAATGGTCTGAAATGAGAAAATGGTCCTGGGAGCGTCGAAAAGCTGAACTAGATAAGTGTCATCTTCTATGCGCGAATTGCCATGGTGCAATACATGATGGCGCTGTTATTTACGACGAATGGGCTGGTTATTACTGGAAAAAATCGCTAGACTCAAATCATGCGAGCATGGCGGAATCGGTAGACGCACCAGACTTAAAATCTGTTGACCATTACGGTCGTGGGAGTTCAAGTCTCCCTGCTCGCATTGCCTCTTGAATCATGAACTGTACTCGTTGCGGCTACATCACTAACCTGACCCAATCCTGGAGTCTTGACGGCACAGTAAAGCGTTATCGTAAATGTCCAAAATGTGGGCATAAGTTCTTTACCTACGAAATTCCAGAGGATTCACTGAACGCAGCAACATCATTCGTTGATGCATTCTTTAATGACTAACCTCACGGCATTCCTCCTGGTAGCAACGCTATGGGTGGTGGTTGCCCTTAATTACGCTGGTCTTAAAACACCACCACAGTCGCCGGCATGCACAACAGTTGACATGTGCAAGAACTTCTGTTAGGGTTCTTAAGTTGCAGTGGATTAATCCATGAGCTTGCCTTATAAGGTCCAAGAATATGTGCCGCCAATGGCGCGTAAGGTCAACGAGCACATCTCCCCTCATTCCAAGCCTGCTAGCGCCGGTAAGCGTGCTAACAAGATGGTTACGCAACGGGCAATTGACGCAATGCGTCAGTATCTCGACGGCACTTGGGAACAAGATCACCCAAGTGGTTCCTGGCAACTAAATAACACGTCGGCTGTTTGTCACTCCGACGGCAGTTTGACCATTTCATTGCATGAAAAACCCATCCTCCGCCTTGAAAAACATAAGGGACTCGTGTGTCGCGTTTGTGTATTTGACGGTGGTCATTATGACTACGATGGAAATCCATCGCACCTTACGAGAGAGCGCCTCAACGGTCTCCTCGACGCTTTGTCTGCACTTAAATATTTGCCTGACAACGTCAAAGTGATCATGGATTATGATTATGAGATGTGTTATCTTGCCCGGTTTGAGCAGAAAGCAGCGTTAAATCAAAAATATCATAATCGCATTGACGTTCAATGTAATCCAATCAAATTTACAATTGAAAAAATCTATACTCCACAGGCAGACTAATCTAGTTAAAGGTTAGTCATGGCAGCAAAGCGGGGGCTCTACGCAAACATCCACGCCAAACGTAAACGCATCAAAGCCGGTAGCGATGAGCGTATGCGTAAGCCTGGATCGAAGGGAGCCCCTACTGCCAAGGCATTTAAACAGGCAGCCAAAACCGCCAAGAAGAGGAAGAAGTAATGGCAGCCAAGAAGAAAGATTCGCGCCTAGAGCGTGCTGGTGTATCGGGCTACAACAAACCTAAACGCACCCCTAATCACCCTAAGAAGAGCCACGTAGTGGTGGCTAAGGAGGGCGATAAGGTCAAGACGATCCGTTTCGGGGAGCAAGGTGCCAAGACTGCCGGCAAGCCTAAAGCAGGTGAATCTGAGCGGATGAAACAGAAACGTGCATCATTTAAAGCACGTCACGCCAAGAACATCAAAAAAGGTAAAATGTCTGCAGCGTACTGGGCAGACAAAACTAAATGGTAGATGTAGAAATTTACGTTAACGCATTATTTCATGGCAAGTTAAACATCCCTAGTGCAGCCAGCAAGGCTGGTATCACAATGGATGAGATGAAGGTTTTATTAAAAAGTTATATTGACTCCCATCCAAGGGAGGATTGGGAACTTGACATTACACCGTGCTGGCCTTATGCTTGATAAGTCCAAAGGGATCAATCCTAAAAAATGGAAAGTAACTTATGTTGCTGTTTTGACAGTAGCAATGTTGTTGCAGAAACGTTCGTTGTAATCTTCTGATCATGTCTAAAACTCAAGAGCTTTGGCTGTCATTTGCTGCCGGCGTTGCACTTGTGCTGGCTGGTTATACAATTGAATCTGCCAAGAGTTACCCTAAGTTGGGTAAGGATTTGCGTGAGACTTGTAAGATCAGAGCATGGCATCCTGAATGCGATAAGGAAGCCTATCGGGAATAATCAGCAGTCAAAATGTCTCAGACCAAGGCAGAATTAATTGACGGCAAAGGTGACGTTGTATTTGATACTGATACTTTAGCGGTTGACGCAACTAATAATCGAGTTGGCATTGGTGAAGTTGCTCCTGGTACCCAGGTTGAGGTGAATGGTGCTGAGCCATACATTACGATTAAAAATAGCACTGAAGAAGATACAGATGGTGGCAGGGAAAGTAGAATTATTTTTGAAGGCGAACAATCTGGCGGTGAGATTTCAACATTAGCTCAAATTGAAGTCAGCCATGATGGAGCGGTTGATGATCAAAAAGGCAAGATTGTAATTAGTACCAATGACGGTACTGATGGTGCTGCCCCAACAACTGCGCTAACAATTAGTGCGGATCAAACTGTTGCTGTTGCAAATAACTTAACAGTAAATGGTAATCAATATCCCACTGATGGCCCTTTAAGTAATCGCAACCTTATTGTGAATGGAGCCATGCAGGTGGCGCAGAGATCAACATCACTTGTTAGTGTTTCAAACAACAGCAACGAAGATTATCAAAGTGTTGACAGAATGCGTACTCAGTTGACAAATAGCGCACCTGGAGCTGCTGACATTGGACAATCAACAGATGTACCTGCAGGCCAAGGTTTTTCAAATTCTTGGAGCTTAGATGTCACTACTGCAAATACAGCACCTGGAACAGTTTTTGAAATATATGTTTCACAAAAACTAGAAGCACAAGATGTAAGAAATAGTGGATGGGATTATACAGATCCTAATTCTTTTTTAACTTTATCTTTTTGGGCTAAATCAAACAAGGCTGGAACTCACGTTATCAACATTACCACACATGATGGGACTACACATCATATTCCTTTTGAATATGATTTAGTCGCTAATACATGGACTTTTGTTGAAAAACACATTCCTGGAAATGCAAATCTAACCATTAACAATGATAATGGACCTGGGTTTGAAGTTGCTTGGAAATTTTTGCAGGGAACTGACAGGAATGGTGGAACGGATGAAACTTGGTCTAGTAACACCCAACATCGTGGCACCCCCAATGGTGTAAATCTTTTTGATACTGTTGGTAATAATTTTTTTCTGACAGGAGTCCAACTAGAAGTAGGTTCCAAAAGCACACCTTTTGAACATCGTTCTTATGCTGATGAGCTTCATAGGTGTATGCGCTACTACCAAGAGTATACTTCAAGTACCAATGGCCTTGGTATAGCAGGGGCTGGGTTTGTAGAAACTGGCACTCAAACAGAGTTTGTATTTCATCTATCAACCCCGATGAGAACACTTGCTAGTGCAAATATCACTGAAATTGGTGACCTTGAAGTTAGGGTTGGAGGGAGCAGGTTTGATGTTACTGGTCTTGACAGTGTGGCATTTAATGACAATTTTTCATTAGCTGTTACAAGAGTCTCCAATGTTAATAGTTCAGCCAGTGTTGGCACAGTGGCTCGACTCAGGTCTAACGGTGTTGGTGCTGGTTTTTCATTTAATGCGGAGCTTTGACGATGTATCAATTGAATCCTTCTAGTCCTGATTATTATCCATCAGTGCGAAGAATTTCTGATGGGGCGTGCATTCCAATGCACGAAAGCAACACCGACTACCAACGCTACCTTGAATGGCTAGCCGAAAACAATGAACCATTGCCGGCAGATCCTGCTGAATGATACACTGAAGGGAATTAATTTTCCCTATGTCAATCTCACTTAATAAAATCCGTAACGGCGACATCATTGAAGTTGAAATGACTGTCCGTATGCCTCCATTTACGGTCTCACATTTCACTCACGTCGGCCAATCATTTGACGATTACCGTTACGAAATCATCAACCAGGCAGAATCTAAACTTCGATCTTATATCGAAGCAGCATCCAAAGCCTACGAAGAAGAGGAATGAAAAAGGGGGCTTATGCCCCCTCTTTTATTATTTGGGTCTTACACGAAGTGGTCCTTCAGGACACGTAGTCGGGTTTGACGAAAGTGTACAGTGCGATCCTTTCGGGTTACGCCCACATGATGCCCAGTCATCACATATGCCTTAAACTTTGTACCTGATAAGTCCAAGAAAGGAGCTTAAAGTCAATAACCTCACCCTTGGCAATTGCTTCTTTAAAAAGCTTATGGTGTTCTTGCATTGAGTTTGCCTCGCTGTAGAACTTCTTCAGTTTCATGTCAGAGGTCCAGTAGGAACTGCGATACATGGTCATTTTGCGTCGAAATTAATATTGCAGTAGGTTGTAATGGTGCGTGGACTCACGCCATATCGCCTGCCCAGTTCAGTTTTCGTGATCTTTTCTTCAAAGTGAAGATATTGAATCTCTTTAATGACTTCTGGAAGGAGAACATAACCTCGACGGCTAAGAGGAACTTTTGATCCTTTGGGTATCACTGATCAAACCTCTTTTTTGAAAATGACAGTTTGACCTTTAAATCGCACAAATGTAACAGTGTCTGCATCAATGCTGCGCCAAACAGTTTTACCCTCTTCTTTGTTGTTAACTTCGCGAATGCGAATGATGTTTGGATTATTGGAAGGCTTGCCCGTACCTTTGATTTCATTGAAATCACGAGGATTGAATGTTATCTCACGGTGCGAACCATCTTTCTTCTTTTTGAAGCCAATGGTCATGAATTTTGGTCCTGACGCTTCCATCATCTCGCGAATGATCTGATGCCTGGGCTTGTCTGTCATGGGTGATCCCTGAATGCCCCCTAATGATATACCCCTGTCGGCACCCTGTCAACTGGGAACCTAATATAGTCGCTCCATCAGGGATGGACATCGAAAAAGGCTCTCCGAACCGGGTGGCAGCGATTGTCCACCTGTCCGTATTGGGATGGTCCGCAACCATCCTTACCGCCGGCTACCTAAATATCATAAAGGCTGATCCAACTTTTGTTGCATCAATCTTTACTGGTTGTTTGGCACATTATGGCATCACTCGGGCGGGTCAATCTAAGGACGATTCCAGTAAGAAATCAACCCCAGATCCCCAACCCGTGAAGAAACCATGAAAAAATGGCCATTTTTAATTGCCTTAGCGGCATTAACTGCACCAATGGTAAAAGCCGAGACGGCTTATCCCAACTTCACTCAGGGCAGCATGACATCAACGACGATTACGGATACCGTAATCACCGAAACGATTGTCACCGAACGGGCTGGTGGCGATTACAAAAGCTGGTCGGGTTACAACGTGACAGCAAGTGGTCCAATCGGAGACGCCAGCACAACTTACTCGATGACAACTGCCGGCGAGGAGTTCCAAATGGAAATTGTGGAACGAGCAGCAGGAACTATCGAAACGGAAACGATTACACGCACAATCGAACAAACCTCTACACGAAACTCGCTGTCAATCTTCTCCCAGTAATTTTATTTTTACCTGTCGGCATCAAAGCCCAGGAAGTTAACGCCACTGCTAGTCCAATCGCGACTAGTAGTGGTTCTGTATCGAATCAAGCTGTACAAATCAACCAGGGGGGATTCTCTGAACAGAGTTTCTCTCCTGGTCATCGTTGTAATAGCGCAACAATGGTCTTTACGCCTTTTTACCTGGGCAATGAAAGTAATCCTGCTTACACTCGCAATCAAAATTTCGGCGCACAACTTAGCTTCAGTATCCCCTTAGATGGTAGGATGGTTGAACTATGTAAGTCTTTAGCAGAGAAAAAACTAGAGAAGGAAAGATTAGATTACGCCTTGATTCGTGCCCTCAAATGTGCTGAATTATTAGATAAAGGGTTTATGTTCCATCCCGATAGTCCGTATTCGGTAGTTTGTGCAGACGTTGTGCCAATCGCTCTCTCGCCCAAGAAGTTGTCTCCTTCCCCTGAAGCTTCTGATAAGAATTAATTATCTTTTTAATCATTGGTTTGAACGCTGATACCAATCGCTTATAAACAGCAGTACTGGCTAATGTTGCACCGACAGAAACTGTTGCTGTAGCACCTGCTGCAACTAAAATGTCAGGTTCTGGCATCGGTATCCCCAGGCCAAAGACATTGACGGTTGTAACACCATCAATCGTTCCAGTTTCAGTTGTTTCTTCAGCGGGAAGACTAGGAAGTTCTTCAGGAACGGGTGATGGTTCGTCTATCGTATTTTGTTCTTGGATTTGTTCTTGGAATGGCGCTACCCATTGGAGTATTTTATCAATATCTATATCCTCGAATGAAAATTTTACAGGAGTCGGTGAAGTTGATGGAGCAGTTTGAGGTTCCTTCGATTCCTTCGGAGCTTCCTTCCGATCTTCCTGCTGATCTTCCTCTTCCTGAGGTTCCGCAAGCTGTTCAACAGATCCCGGTGTTACCTTTCGGGGCACAAAAATAGGTTCATAGCTCGGAACCTCCAATTCTGGTAATTCCAGGGCTGGCGTCGGTATATCCGGCGCTATTGGCATGTCAAATAATGGAATAATTGGCGGTTCTATCATCCGTCGGCATCATATCCCTCTCAATTTTCCAAATAATTGGTGGATTAGAAGCCGCTCACGCGCTGACACTTCCTGACCCGTATCCACCAAACAGGGTAACGCTTCATGACTCCAAAAATGGTGTACATGAAAAATGCCAGGAGTGACGGCTCCTGACATTTCAGTATAGCAAGAATTAAATTTAACTTTTGCTGCCAATCATATCGATTCCAAGTTGCATCAACACTTTCGCTACTTTCGCAATTTCAGCAGCGCTTGGGTCTTCCTTTGACTTGGAATAAGTCAGTTCAATCCCATTCAATACAACTTTCTTTTCTGAACTTTGGGTCAGTTCTTTTAATGCATTCAGCTCATCCTGGTTTAAATTGAGGACAACAGGGAAAGACCTTTCTTGATTAATTACAGAGCCTTTTGCGGCTTTAGCAATCTCCTCAACAGAATGCACTTCAACAATCGGTTGACTGGCGATCTTATGTTTTTTGTGCATCATTTTGGACATTCGATCTGATCTCTTTTTAGTCAGCTTTTTGCGATACGCTTTTAACTTTGCCTTGCATGTTTCAAGGTTGTAAACAACAGCAGAGGTTTGGGAATCGCCCTTCTTTACCCAATCAATGCCTTCTTCGAGTACATTTGTCTTGCGGTACCGGATGAGAGTGCCGACATCAGAACTGAGGTAAGCAGCAGCGACTGTTTGATTGGCCCATTGACCTTGTTGAATGTGATGCATGATCAGTTGATGAAGTGCGGTTGGTGACGCGAACTAAAGATAATTGATTTAAAGCAGGTGTCAATGCCTTTTAGGAGGAATCTAGAAAATTGATCCCTCCTAAATTCTCCTGAATCATCAGCACCCTTTCAGGGCACGCATGGAACCAGTGTTCATTTGACGATTTAATCCAGCAGAGCGTCCTGCTGTAATCCCTGCCCTGGTACCGTTGCCGCCATAAGTTCCGCCACTGCCACTGCTAACTCGTGGATGACGCTTGTTATAAAGAGACAGAGCAGAATCAAACTCTCTCCTGTTCTTTGACTGCACAACAAGTCCAGGTGCTCCGGTATTGACATTGCCTTCCTGTTCAGTTTCGTACTTCATTTCAGCAAGACGGCTGCGAATTGTTGCAGCAAAGCCTTTACGGAAGTTTGATCGGAATGCAGGATTGCTATTGCCAGTGAGGAGATCTTCTGCCTTTGCCTCGTCGGCAAGTTTGTTCATTACATCCAGCAGGTACTCGTAGTAGAGTTCGATCTGGATCTTGTTACCTTTTGTAGCGCAAACTTCAATCACGCGCTGACGACGAGTGAAGTCCCATGCGACATCTAAGCCGCGTGTTTTGTCGTTAAGGGAGAAGTCGCGTTGAACTGTTTTGCCATTGAAGTAGGCAGCAACACCAGCAAGCAGTGTCCATGCAGCATGGTCAACACGAGCAAATACATCGCCCTGGACCCAATGCACAGGAGCATCCAGTTCGGGGTCGTACTCCTTGTCGATCTCATCGACGCTGATGCCATGCTCACGGCAGAGCTTCTCAACAAAAGCTGCAGCATTAGCTGCTTCATTGGCATTAGCAGACTCCTGAAGACGCAGGAGCTTGGCCAGCTTGGCTTTGATGTCCATTTGAGGGGATTAATCCCGACTGCCCACTAAAGGTACACCAGATCCACTCCTGATGCAATAGGTATAAATACCTAGCTTATGGGGGTTGCGCTTTTTATTTGACCGGATATTATTCCACGGAGCCTTCAGGCAATCATGATCAAAACCTTCAGAGTCAACTTCAAAAGCACCGCCCAAGGCAGCACAGCTTCCTGCTCCTTGTCGTCTCCTGACGTATGCGGAGCACTGTCAAAGGCTAAGCTCGTCTGCAATCTGTATCAGACTGAACATAACGACAGATCATGGACGATTGAATCCGTCGCTCTCATGCCCTTGCCAGTCCACTGACGGCCTGGTATCGTTTGGTTTCCCCATCACCTATGGCTCGCTTCGGCGGGCCTTTTTCTTGCCGATGGTGTATGATTCTGAAGTAGTTCGGGATCAATCCCCATGCGTCACAACTTAGCCTCTCAGGCTCTGATCGAGCTTGAGATTCGGCGGATCATGCGTCGCCATCGTGTTGATCGCGATGAAGCAGTGCGGATCTACTGGCGGCAATTCACTTGCTGACCCATTCCTGCCCGGTCCATCCGGGCATTTTCTTGCCCATCAGCCGACGATGGTGTATGATACTGGAGCAGTTCGGGATTAATCCCCATGCAAGCAACCGAAGCTAACCTCACTAGTCAACTCTTGGCTCGTCTTTCAGTCCGTTTAGGAAAGCATGTCAACAGTGGTCGCTTCTTCTATCACGAACTGACTGACGGTCAAGCCAAGCTTTTTCATGCAGTCCTTAAACGTTCAGATATGGAGGATGTGTTGAATGATTGGTTGCTAGAAGGTTGCGCCAACTTCCATCACAAGCATGGACAAATTCAGGTTCTCTCCAGCAACTATATCTACTAATTTTTTTTCTTCAAAACAAACTTTTTTTCTGAATTTTTTTATTCCAGTTGAATTCTGCAGGGGAAGTTTATTGTTAGATGGCCGTGAATTGCGCCTGTAAGGCGCTAGAAGGCCATCAATAGTACTGTTGAGTATGTTTCCCCATAAAGGTAATTAGAAGGCCCTTATAGCCTCTCCTAGAGCTATGTAGGTATTTTGAGAACGATTATCATAAATCATCTCCCCTTAACTCATACTCTCTCCGCCTTACACCCATACGATTAATCCCTTCTTTGTATAACCTACTACATTAATCCCTAAGATCCTAGTTATAGCTTATTATTAGCTTATATTTACACTAGTAGTAGTGGGTAATATTACCGCGTTAATACCCTTGTACTAGTTAATATTGATACAGGTTACTCTTAACTAGTTATATATATTATATATATTATATATATTATATATATATTACTATTAACTAGTTAATAACAATACACTCCTCATAAAGATAAGTAGTTAATTATTATAATCCTTTTCTTTATTTCTTTTGGTACTTTTCTTTCTTTCTTTTGTACTTTTTAAGGTATCAAAATGAGACCCCCATTCTTCATATCCCTGTCGGCAACAGGGTTTTCCATCTAATAATTACAAAAGGTTCCAAAATGTGACCTCACATAATGATACCTCGCAAAATGTGACCCCTCGTCTCGCGCCCCGGCCCAGGCCCCGGCAAAATCGGCGATTGTACCACACCGCCGGCAGGTTACAAATTGTGTTGACTCGGCGCGGCCCGCTCCCAGGAATCGCTACCGCGATAGTGAACATAGTTCATTTGTACTATTGCTATTGATTTTCATTCTCAATAAAAAAGTATAAAAAAAGGGGGGCAATCTGCCCCCTAAAAGTTACAAATTTCGTAGCTAATATCGACCAAATATTTATCAAATCTCTCAAAATATTCTTCGAGGTATTTATCAACTTCTGCCATGCTTTCGCATGGCTTGGATTCTATTAGTCTGCCGTTTGTTCGGTAGGTTGCCATTACTTTGTATTTCATAATTCACCCCGGTTAGTGTAGATTAAGCCCTCGGATTCTATCCCGAAGAATTCTGCTAACTCATCGTCCCGTAGGCTATCGATTAGCACCGAATCTACATCAGGGACGATGATGCAAACTGCTCCGGGATCGTGCTGGCTTGCTGATATTTTGTAGTCTAGATTTTCAAGGCATGAGGATGAAGAATCAACGTGGAATTCGACGGTAAAGGTTTCGCTTTTTGCCGGCAGGGTTTGCATTAGTTTGGCCTCGTAGTTTTGCAGATCTTGTAACTGTTGAAAGAATTGATCGACTGACATAATCAAACGCGCCCCATCATGCGATCATCTAAAAACTGGCCTAGTTGATCCGTTGAGATGCAACCGGCCAGGGCATAGATTAGCTTCTCAGCATCATCTAAATTCTGGCAGGTTTCAATCATATAGTCCGCAAAATCTAGGCGGATTTCTTTAGGCTCAAGCCCCGCGAATTCGTAGGGTTCGTTGAAGTTAAAGCGTGACATTTTGGGAGAGTTGCGAATGTTGGAAGTTGTGGGTATCGGCGAACCTGTTCTAGATTCTCGCCGGGAAGGATAGGGCCTCTCATTGGAGGCCTGGATTGCGTTCTTCAGCCGACAGGCTGGGGTGGTCTTGCTCGGTCTCGTCATCGCCGAACATTTCCGCCAGTTCCTCGTCTGAATAGTAGGATTGGAGGTCGTAGTCTCTGATCATGGGTCTGGCCCTTTGGTCGACTCTTGAATTCTACAGGATGATGGGGACCGTTGCCGGTCCCCTGTTAACAATTGTTCACAATAGCCGAGTCACATGCTTAGCGCCGCTCCCGTGGGCTTCAGCCCATATGTCAATCTTGGCACCGTCACAAAGGCTGCAGGTGATGCATTGAGCCTGAGATCCTTCTACAGTCGCCGGGCACAGCTTGCCCGGTCCTGTGGTGCCCTTAGGTGTGACGCTGTAGCACTTCCAGCCGTGGGCGGATGCTTCCAAATAGTCTCTCAGGCCATCACAAGACGCCATAAAATCGCCCCTGTAGACTTGCGCCCATGGTTCCCGCCACTGGTGGGTGTATCCGGTATGGCCGGCGGCCAATCCATTAATGGCGTGAAAGATCTGAGGGTTAATCATTGCCGGATCGCCATAAGCTCCCCAACGAATTTTTTTTGTTTTTAATATTTTTTTACCTTCCGCGTATGTAAAATCCTCAGCGTATTTTCCTGCCTTGTATGCTTTCCAGACTGCTAAAGGTGCCTGACCAACGTTAACATAACAGGAACGATTGCCGGTGACAGGGTCTTTCCTATGGGGGCAATTCCCACAGACAGAGTAATCGCTACCGTCGGCGATTGCCTGAACTGGATTTACATCTTCCCGCAGAATCCACACCTGCGCCATGTTGCCGGTTTTGCTGTTTGCGCTCGACAGAGTGAGAATAACAACGCAATTGTTCCCGTCGATAGGCGATCTGAGCCTCTCTAAAACGTAACCTTTGGGCTTTGCGTTTCTGGTTTTGAATGTAGGCATTGATAAGAAAGAGAGAAAGATTACAGAGAACGATTAGAAGAATCAGGCCAGGGATCATCAAACCCAGAGCGCCGATAATTGGAAGGGTCGCGATAATTAGCGCCTGACCCAGCGCTGGATCTGATCTAGCCTCGCCTGAGAGGATAGGGATCAACACTCGTCAGGGGTCAGGACCTCTAGCGTGTCCATCACCTGCCGGTAGATTTTCCAGCCTGAGGCGTCCTTGCAATCAATTGACATTGCCACGTCAAACAGCGCGGCTCTGTAGGCGTTGCTTTCCTGGTGGTAGGGATGCCAGGATTCGATCAGCTTTTTTTCAGTGGTTTGCATGAGGGATTGATCCCGGTTGGCTTGCCAATCCTATCACGGCGTGGGGCAGAGACAGAGCGGTTAATACTTTGTAATGGTATCAGCGTGATAGTGAATTTTATTAGAACATATGTACTACAAGCAGAACTTATTAATTTGGTCAAAGTAAAAAGTTTTTCTTATAGGTATAAATACCTAGAACAGGTGTACTATGGACAGTTGAGGGACTGGCATAGGTACAAATACCCAGTACAGATGTACTAAGTACAAATACCTAGAACAGGTGTACTAGGTACAAATACCTAGGTACATATACCTAGAACATATGTACTACCCCCCCCACCCCGATAGTACAAATGTACTAGTCGAGCAGACCCCTCAGAAAATCTGTGAAAATTTTCAAAACAGGTTTTTCATCCAATCTCTTTGTTTTGGTGTTAAGAGTGGTAGGAGGCGGAGTAAGTATTTTTTACTAGGGTCTAGATCTAGGGTTTGGTAGATTTTGGAGAGGGTTTGGTTTGTTGCGATTTGATGTTGGTCGGTTACTGATAGGAGGAGGGATAGAGTTAGGAGGAGGTGAGTATTCATTTATTATTAATAGTTAATGTAGTTATTATAACTAGGAAGTATAAGACGATAGGTATTATTCCGATGGCAACTTTAAACACTGGGTTAGGCTGGGTTGCCGGCGATGCGGAGAGAATTTTAGTAGCGGTTGGTATTGGGGTAAGTGAGTATACGATCAATGAGATGATTGTATGTATGAATGAGTTAGGAGGGATGAGTAGTACGTTAGTTGCTACTGTGAGGGGGTTATTAGCTGATTATGACAGTGCTGTTACGGTTGAGAAAACGGTTAATACTGGAGCTGATGGGGGCAAGACGTTAGTTAAGGCTGATGTATTGGAGTGGGAGACAAATAAGGGTGGGAGGTATGAAGCGATTACGATTGAAAAGAGGAGAAATATTAATGATTTGCTAACTATTTTTAGTTTTTGTCCAATTGTGGATGCGCGATTAGGAAGTCAAGGGACGATGTTGTACCGAAGTTAAATGACTGAACATCCTGAGAATGAGGAATGGATGAATGAATTAATAAGGAGTGTAAGTTCTCAGGAGTTAGTTGATGTATGGTGTTTAGGATGTAAGGATTGGAGGAAGATGAATAGTCAGTATAGTAAGTATGTAAAGGGGGAGATTAATAATTGTGGTAAATGTAGGGGATAATATAATGGGATAATAAGTGGATTAGCAGGGAAAGTTTATGCTTTCTACGAAGTATCGATTAAGGGTTGAATATATTTGCGAGAGGGTAAGGAGGGGAGAGGAGGTTAAATTAGAGGATATGATGTGGGTTGAGAGATTAGCGAAAGCTAATACAACTGTTAGTGGGATGTTAAGGAAAGCGAGGAGGGAGGCAGCTAATCCTGAGATGATTGAGGGAGGTTTAGATGATTTTATGAATAAGATGGATATTGGAGATCCTGATCCTAGTAATCATGTAAGTGGATTTAATAGTGTGGAAGAGATAGCGGAGTGGTTTAAGCAGGATAAGAGTGATGATTGGCGTCAAAGAGATTAAGGATTAATTGATTTAGGCAATAAAAAAGCCGGGTGATACCCGGCGGATTAGATTTAACGATACACTTATCCGAATGCTTGCTATGGGGCATTCAAACCCAACATTCTGACAGTTTATAACGGAGTAGGACAGGGGTCCAACCTGAACATCCAAAGGGGGCTGATTCCCAACTACAGGGTTTCGGTATATCCGAACCGCTGGGCACCTTTGGTTGAAGCGTCTCAAGCTCCTTATGTGACTAGCGTACCACATCAGCGGTAACGATCCAGCGGCAGAGTTTAATTTTAGTAAGATCCAGGGAGTCAGGGATTGTATCAAGGTTATACCATTTGTTATGGTAGAAGACATCAAGGCAGCCATCATTAAAGATACGAGGGGGGATGAGGTTGATATTTGTCAAGGAGGCGTCGGGGATATTAACAGCAAAAACAGCGAAGACTGCACCTCCGTCGGCCATTAATTCAAAGTCATCATCAAATTGATGAATCCAGGCAGTTTCGCGAGAGAATTGTTGAAGGGTGATCATGGGTTTTCCCATTAGACAAAGGGATAGTAGGACAGGAGGGTGTTAGATGTCAACAGTTAACAAAAGTTAACAAGGTGGGTAGACTGTAGGAGCCGTATTTATTTACGGCTTTCCGTACTTGTTTCTATTAATCGGAGTTATGACTGCATCTATTGCCGGACGGCAGGGTGCTAGTAACTGGGAGCTATTTTGCGACTGGGTTACTAGTACAAATAACCGTCTTTATGTGGGTTGGTTTGGGGTCTTAATGATTCCTACCTTGCTTGCTGCTGCTACATGCTTTATCATTGCGTTCGTCGGCGCACCGCCTGTTGATATCGATGGTATCCGTGAGCCTGTTGCCGGTTCACTTCTTTATGGCAACAATATTATTTCTGGTGCTGTTGTTCCCAGCAGTAATGCTATTGGCTTACATTTCTATCCTATTTGGGAGGCGATGAGCCTTGACGAGTGGTTATACAACGGTGGACCCTATCAACTGGTTGTGTTCCACTTTCTCATTGGTGTTTTCTGCTATTTGGGGCGTGAGTGGGAGTTATCCTATCGTTTGGGTATGCGTCCTTGGATTTTCGTTGCTTATAGCGCTCCCGTGGCTGCTGCAACTGCTGTTTTCCTTGTGTATCCCTTCGGTCAAGGTTCCTTCAGTGACGGAATGCCTTTGGGAATCAGTGGTACGTTCAACTTCATGCTCGTCTTCCAAGCTGAGCATAATATTCTCATGCATCCGTTCCATATGTTGGGTGTGGCCGGTGTATTCGGGGGTAGTCTTTTTTCTGCTATGCACGGAAGCTTGGTCACAAGCAGCCTTGTACGTGAAACAACGGAAGATGTGAGTCAGAATTACGGTTATAAGTTTGGCCAAGAGGAGGAAACTTATAATATTGTTGCTGCTCATGGTTATTTTGGCCGCCTTATTTTCCAATATGCGAGCTTTAATAACAGCCGTAGTTTGCACTTTTTCTTGGCTGCATGGCCTGTCGTTGGCATTTGGTTTACTAGCCTGGGTGTTAGCACTATGGCTTTCAACCTTAACGGGTTCAACTTTAATCAATCCATTGTCGATAACGGGAACCGTGTTATCACTACTTGGGCTGATGTACTCAACCGTGCGAACCTTGGATTTGAGGTAATGCATGAGCGTAATGCTCATAACTTCCCCTTAGATTTGGCGATGAAGGAGGCAACTCCTGTTGCACTGACGGCACCTGCTGTTGGTTGATAGGTTAAATTAGTTAAGTGAAGGGGTTGCCGACAGGCGGCCCTTTTTTATTGGCAATATAGCGCAGTTATATGTTAAGTTTTGTGGATTATTTAGTGACGAAATGGGAAAAAGCTGAAAAATTGAATGGGCGATTGGCAATGCTTGGCGTTATTGCTGCATTGGGAGCCTATGTCATGACTGGTGAGATTATTCCTGGAGTATTCTGATGCCTGGACATTACGGACACGGTGGTAAAAAGAAGCCCAAGGGTGGCAAAAAGGGCGGTAAAAAGTAAAAATGGGCAATTCACCTGTTGATAAGGGCAAAGATTTCATCAAATCCGGTATGACTTTGATTACCGAGATGGATTCTGAGCGTTATTTGAAGAAAAAAGGTGATAAACGACAAGACCCCGGCAAAACTCGCTGATATTATCAGGGATACATGGCCACAAATTTATCGTCCGCCGGCAAATAGGGGTAAAAATGTGGCGTCTATGGTGCAAAGCACTAGGGGAAAAGAGTTCTAGTTGCGATAAAGAGGCCGACAGGGTTGCTATCATTCGCACGGTGATTTTTTGCACCTATTTAATGACAAATATTGCGATTATTGCCAATGCAATTAGGCATTGGGATGATGCAAAACCGGTTATGTCAGAGGTTTCACAAATTAGGATTGATTAGGCAGGCTAGGGTGATTCGCTAGGCAGAAATGACCGTCTTTGTAGCTATGTTTTGCATTTTGACAGCTACAGTTATTGGTGCTGTAGCAATGAAGGATGATTCGCAATGAGAGTAGAAATTATTAAACACGGTGAGTATTATTACTGGCTAGTTGAGTACGGTAAAGGTGCTGCAACAGAAGGTTTTGCAAGGACTTTTAAGGGTGCGATGAAGGATATTATGAATGAAGTTGGCGTTTAAGGGTAGACTAGAGTACGTTCACCTCCTTTGGAGGCGGAAGTAAGACAACGCGGAACGGAACGTTCATTCCATGTTGGAATTTTTGATTGCATCCAGTATTGATTGCTATAACGCAAAGGCGATTATTGGTCGTGTGAGACTACATCAAGACTTAAGCGACCAAATCAAGTCTGAGATTGTTACTGAGATCAAGAGGGCATCGGAACATTGCAACTGGGACGCAAACGTTGACTGAAGGAACGCGCTTTTGGTGTATCATTCACTTCAAGCGGAGCTTTCATCATGTCCACAGCAACCTACCGTGGTGTCAAATACGACACCGAGTCTCATAAGTTGCCTGAATTATTAATTATTCAGCGTCAGCTACAGGAAAAAAACAAGGAAATCATTGCCTTGCGTGAACTCCTGAAGAAGACTCACTAATTTATTGCATGAAAAAGGGGCCATCTAGGCCCCCTTTTTTTATTGATTATCAGAAGCTGTACTTAACGCCGAGCTTACCGCCATAACCATTTTGGTCAGTTTTGCCGGCAGTCACGAGGGAAACTTCACCATAAGCGCTGAGTTTCTCGGTCAGAGGGATCCCACCGCCAGCTTTGGCGGAAAACACGGTTTCGGAGTCGCCGCCATTTGGAAGCTGGACCTGTGGACCGCCTTGAATGTAGTAGGAGGCAGCACCAGCGGTACCTTCGTATCCGAGATGCAGGTCGGTGGCAGCACCGCCATATTCAGAACCGGTCCAACCAGCATTAGTTTCGACGTTGACGTAGGGGCCAGCAATAGCACCAACAGGTGCCAGGGCAGCGATAGCTACGGTGGCAAGAGTGGCTTTGATCATTGTAAGCTAAGAAAAAGAACGGCGCGAATAACTTCGCATAACTCAATATACCCATTTACAACAGGAAAACTTCAATGTAGTCAGCAGATTATGACTATGAATGTAGAGAAACAACGCAAAAAGTTGTTGCGATTAATGGAAAAGGCTCAGAATGCGCTGAGTCGTGAAGAATCTAAAGAAATCCTTAAAAAAGTAAGGAAGGTGGGGAGAAAAATGGCAAAGAATTCGGAAATCTAGGCTAGGGATTTAATGGCTATGGCTAGTCCGTTACTGGAATATTGGAACGGGCGGGTTAAAGTCACCAGCCAGGGCACTGTAGCGATTACAAACGGTCGCCCTGTTGTTTCCGGCGGCACGGAATATATCATCAAGTGTTATGTAAAACGTATTCAATACACGGGTGTAACGAGTGGATCTAAACCTGTTCCACTTGCATCTCAATTAGAAGGCAGAATGTTGCCTGGCGGCAGTGGAGATAAGTTCTATTATCGTGGTTTTGCTCTTCAGAAAGCCTCTCTAGGGGGTGAAAATTGGCTGGGTGACCTAAGTGGTCTAACGTTCACAGATATCACTGCACAAGAGCAATTTTTGCTGCCTGGAGTTGAAGTTGACTTCAAGTTTGGCAACGATCCAGTAATGAACGCTAAGATTGAAAGATCTAGTGGTCAATTCGGCGGGCAAGGGATCGATGAGATCCTTTACCCAGCTCTCGGCGGCGTTGAGATTCAAATTACTGCATCTGATCTGCAAAACTGATGCCTCAAAGAAGAGTAAAATCAACAGGGGCTAAGGTTTTAAAGAGCCTCATGAAGGCAACGAGAGATTTAGACAAGAAGTCTGGTGATTTAAATACAAAAATTACATTGAAATCATCTGCTGATTTCACTGACTTGAAAACTATAACGAAAAAATATCCAGAAGCCGCCAAGAAAGCTCATCTATTGGCTCTAGGAGCAGTTGCTGAAGAGTTGGAGTTAGCTTTAGGTATCGCGATGGAATCTAAAGACTGGGGAACACCTGACTGGCCTTATGGAGATGGAGATATTGTTCAGACTGGACGACTGCGAGATTCTCTTGAATTAAGAGTAACAGAGGAGGGAATTGCAATTATGTATTCAGCTATAAATCCATCTGACGGCTTTGATTATGCTGCGATGGTATATTTCGGAGGATATATTCAACCATATGGCAATCCATATGTGAAGGTTTACATGCCAGGGAGGCCGTGGATTAAGGGAGTTCTCTTGGGTGGAGGTCCAGTTGATAAGTTTGACTTTACGGGAACTTACAAGACTTTCTTTGAAAAATATATGATTCAGCAAGCCGGAGATGTTGAAGATAAATAGGCATCCTATGCCGCTCGTAGATGAGTTATGGCATTACTTCCTTTCGTAGTTCAACCGAAGAAGAATACTGAGATCCTTAAAGTTGGGAATGAAGAGGTTGGTATTTTTGAAATTGAACGCAAGGGGTATTTGACTGTTGCGGAAAAGTCTTTTGTTGAAAGTGTAACTCAGGGCTCTGACGGCGTCTCTAGTCTCGTTCGTTTGGCCAATAAGATTGCGAATGATCGCAAAACGACACCTGAGAAAGCTTATATTGCTATTACAGAAGCAATGTCAGGTAATCACTCAAACAAGCTAGCCGCTTTAGTTAGTAAAGATTATTCCAATGAGCTGGCAGACGCTACTTCCAGGATGGCTGAATCTGTTCAACGTAGGCAGATTGCGGCAGCAACAATCCTGCTTCAAACAAGGGTTAATCATGAATGGACTATTCAAGATACCTTAAACCTTGACCCAGTAATTGTAGAGCAATTAACTGAAATTTATGATCGAGAGGAGCAGCGTGAGACTATTGAAATTAAAACAAAAGGAGAGGAGGCTAAGGAAATCGTGGGAAAGTCGGAAGTGGAGACTGGGGAAGATTAACTCCTTTTGAGCAAATATTTTGGGAGTTAAAAATTTTATATCCTGGCGATACTGAATTTACGCTTGAAAATTACAGCAGCTTGCCATATTTATATGTCATCGATGCTTATGAGAAAGGATCTAAGTATCGACAGGTACAATTGCATCAGCAAGAGGCTCCAACCTCATTATTGAGTTCTCTGTTCGCCAATGCAAATAGAGATCCAAAGAAACAAAAAACTCCATACAAGATGGAGGATTTCTTCCTGTATCAATCAAGAGAAGAGCAAAATGTACCAATGAGCGTCTATGGCGCAGCTGCAATGCAGTTAATTAAAGAGAGGAGATTCCCTCAATGGGCGTTGTCTTTTTACGGAGACCTTAAACGATCGGCTTCTGGTGAGCCTCCAGAATTGCTCGCCTATTGCCATAAGAATGCAATTATGCTTGCGCCTACGATTGAAGACGGAGAGCTGAAGGGGATGTTAATTTGCGAAGATGTTGTTTCCGAAAAAATAATTGAGATGGAATCAACTTTAGGAGACAGGGTCTCGGTAAAAATTCACAAATTAACGATTCGTTATAGCGCACAGGAAGGGGTTTCTCTTCCCATTATGAGTTAGGAACGAACTCGTTACAGTCATAAACGTCTCCAGAAATGGGAATCGTCTTGATCTCTGCGTCAATCCAATGGCGAATTCTATACTCCCTTTCAATGGAGTAGAACTGTTGCCTCTGGAACCACTCAAATGCGTTCTCAGAACCTTTTGAATGGTTACAGCGTTTACAGGCTGGAATGCAGTTAGATGTTTTGTCTTCACCACCTTTGGCTCGTGGTTTGACGTGATCTAGAGTAAGTGATGCGTCGTCAATCGGCGGATTGTCGCAATATGCACAGCGATTTGACCATGCGTCTTTAATGGACTTCCGCCAAAGATGCTTGGCTTCTTTTCTTGTCATTGCCTCAAGATTGTAAAGGTAATCGTGGATCCTCTGTCGGATCGGGGAGTCCTTTGCGATCATTGAGTATTTGTTGAGACTGAACCGCGAAGGGATGAGGCAAGTGGGCTTCTCATAAGCGCTTTAGCGGTTGTCTAATTTATAGTACCTGCGATGGGCAGACTAGAGGCAGATTTTTAGAGCCAAATGGCACAATCTTTTGCTACAACTCCGCAGAGGATTTATAACATTTTGGCTAATGATTCGACCTTCTCTGGCTATCTAGGAACTTATACATTTTCCAACGGCAGCACGAGTGATTCCATTGTTATTTTGACGCCTGGAGAGAAGCTTCCTCAATTGTCTTCTCAGGCTGGATTAGAGTGCATTATTCATGATTCTGGTGATGTAAAAAGGAAGGATTATGTCAATGATACTTCTGATTTTTTAACTACCTGGAAGTTGTTTTTGATCGTATGGGATGGAGCCACTGGGAGCGATCTAGATGCCGCTGTAAAGCGCATTATGCACCTGTTCTATGGCAGTACATCTATTGAGACTTTGGCCGTCGCTGAGGGCCTTGGAGCGCGTGTTCAGACGATGGTTATGATTCCAGAGAATGGTGGTTTGCATCAAGACGCTGTCGATATTCTGAATTCTTTGCCGTAGGGGAATCAATAGTATTCCAGACCATTAGGAACACTACGTTAGTGGGGTGAATCCCCCATTTTTGCTTAGTTTTCAGCATTCTGGAAATTCACCCATGGCTAACTATTCAGCCGCTTTTGGCTATAAATTCTACCTGCTTCCGCTTGCCTCTGATCAGGTCGATCTGGCTTTCACCGGCATCACCTCCGGCACCGGTCTGAGCACTGCCTCGACTGGTTTCTTGAAAGTTGACAGCAGCGTTGCTGGTGACGAAGGTAATCTTGCTGCCGACAACGACACCATTGCTTACAACAGCACGACCGGTATTTTCACCGTTGAAACTGTTGACTATGCGATGGACGGCACGACTGCTACTGACAAGCCCCTCAAGCTGCTTGGTCTGACCAACGCTTCCCTGGAAACCGACACCTCCAGCGAAGACATCATCACCTACGACCGCACGACCAAGGGTTACAACACCAACATTGCAACCACCAAGTCGTTCAGCATCTCCCTGGAAGGTGTGGCTGACTTCAAGAGTGCTGCTTATCAGGTGCTGCGCTTGACTGAAGCCAACACCGTTAACAACAGCCTCCGTGTGAAGTTTGCTCGTATTGGTCCTACCGGCACCGATGAAACTATCTACGGCTATGGCACCCTTGAGGGCTATTCTGAGTCCATCGAGGCCGGCTCCGTCGTTTCCTGGAGTGCTACCCTTAACGGCTATGGTCCATATGTCATCGACATCGATGCCAACGCCTGATAACGGTTGACAAATTGACGAGAAGCCCCGCTACGGCGGGGTTTTTTCTTGGCAGACTATTTTAGATTTTTGGCTGCTTTGGAATGTTAACTATTCCCATCAGAGTTGACGCCAAAGTAGCAGATATTGATAAGGCTTTTCGTGACTTAGAGAACGGAATAGAAGATGCATTTAGGAGTTTAATTCAACTCGACGGCAAACAAATTAATATTAGATATAACTTTGCAAGCAATGGTGAAAAAGTAGCGTCTCAAATTAGCGACCAAGAGGCATTAATTGATAAACTTTTAAAAACTGAAAAGAAACAAATTGTTGTCCAAAAGGGCTCTCTTGCTCAAGTAAAAGAGAGTGTAAGACTTTTAACAAAGCAACGAGATTCTTTAAACAGGTCTAACCCTGCCTGGACAGAATATTCAAACAAAGTTAGGAATGCACAATCTCAATTAAGAGCTTTGCAAGGTGTTCAGTCTGGAAGCATTGCTGATATCCGTCAACAAAAATCAGAATTGCTCTCTTTGAAAGAAGCAGTGAGGGTAAACTCACCTGAATTTCAGAGGCTTTCAGCGGAAATCAAAAAACTTGACGATCAATTAACGCAAACAACTAGCAAGCAGGTCAATTTTAGAAAAATTTTAGGCGACATTGCCGTTTTCTCTGCTGCCTTTGCTGCTGTCAGTGGATCCATTCGTGCGATCGGCAATGCATTAGGTGTTTATGTAACGAGAACTAAAGAAGTTGAGTCTTTTAATTTAGCGATTCGGAATGTTGGAATCACTCAAGCGGAAACTAGCAGGATTTTTAAACAAGCTGAAACAACTGCAAATTCATTAGGTGCTCCACTTCAGCAAGTTGAGAAAAGTTATAAAAGAATGGTCCCAGCATTAAGAGCTGTGGGAGCCACGTCAGAGGAGACGGACAAGTTTGTCGCTTCAGTTAGCGCTCGTACTCAAACACTAGGATTGAATACGGAGCAATCTGGTCGATTACTCGAAGCATTTGCCCAGGTACTGTCTAAAGGGAAACTGCAAGCTGAAGAGCTTAACCAGCAGATCTCTGAACTTGACGGCGCTTTCCGTACTCAATTTGCTGATGCACTTGGTGTAACGACTGAAGCGCTTAATGAGTTAATCAGTCAGAGTCAAATTACTGCGGATATTTTTGTAAAAACTGTCAATAAGATGGAAAATGGCGTTGAAGCTCTTCAACGCAGAGTTAAAAACGGCAATTTAACTATCCAGCAGTTTCAAAACGTAATTCAAAACCTTGAAACAAAAAACGTTGAAAACATTGGCAAGCAATTAGAGCCGGCAGTCAGGGCATTCTTAAGGATTCGACTTGCGATCGCAGAATTTGTCAAGGAATTCCAGAAGACAGCAGCATTCAGTCTGCTGGTTACTATATTCAATCAAACATCTAAAGGAATTGAAACTTTAATCAAAAATATTTTATCTTTAATTAATGCAATTTCAACATTGCTTTCTCCCATCCTAACAGTTATTGATTCGATTTTAAAGTTAGACGCAGGGTTTGGTGGACTCATCGGTATTGTTATTAATGCTGCCGCAGCATTTTATTTAGTTGGAAAAGCAATTGCTGCAATTAAATTCGTCAAAGGAATCAAGGCATTACAAGACTTTGGAGCTGCCTGGAAAGCAACTTCAACGCAAGTAAGAGCAGGACTTCCAACCAAAGGCATGAGCACTTTGGTAAATCGAATCAGCCTCGTTCGAGACGCTGCGGTGGGAGCAGCCGAAAAGGTTTCTGGATTGAACTTGCAGTTTGCCAAATCAGAAAAGGCGATCAGCACGTTAGGTCCAGCAAAGGCTAAGTACGGCGAAACCGCACGAACTGCTGGCGCTGCTGCTGCTGGTGCTGCTGTGGGCGTAAGTGGGTTTGGTGCTGCTGTGTCTGCTATTATCAACCCGGTTACGATTGCACTTGTTGCTCTTGGCGCATTAATTGAAACCTTCGCTGCCGCTGGAAGAGCACGTGAGGAAGTCAAGAATGCATATTCAGGTGTGTTTGATACTTTAGAAGATGATTTAAATGATCTTAAGCCTAAAGTCGATGAGCTTCCAGAATCTTTTGAAGAGGCGGCTGGTTCTGTTCAGAAAAGTGCAGATTCCGCGAATACAGCAGGGCAGGCTTGGAGAGTTGCTGGATTAATATTTGCTGGAGTTGGTATTGCTCTCTTAACAGTTGCAACAGGAGGCTTGGGTGCCGCTGCTGCTTTTGCTGTTTATGCCGGCGCTGTAGGTGCAACCGTTGCAACTGTTAAATCATTCCAGAATGCATCAGAAGAATTGAAAAAAAGTTCAGCCGGTAAGCAGCTCCTAGAGGAATTCAAGGAATTTGATAAAAACCTGGGTCGTGTAAAATCAAGCATTAAAGGGCTTGGAGGTGAAATTGGACAAATTAATTTCACTAAATTTGCCGAAGGATCTGTAAACTTAGCCCCACTGTCAAAAGGTTACAAGATTGCAGCGGCTGGACTTCGTGAGTTTATCTCTACAAGCCAAGAGCAAATTAAAACAGAAAGAGCAAAGGAGCAACCAAATAAAGCAGCTATTGAAGCATTAAAAATAAAAATTGCAGCAGCAAAGCAAGAGTTAGCTCTGACAGAAGCTTCGGTCGAAGCAATCTCTCAAGAAATTGTTGCACGAATCAAGGCGGGCGACGCTGCTTCAAGACAAGCTGCTTCTATCGAAGAGTTGCAGAAAGCATATCAACAAGCTAATCAGGAGATTGACATTGCGTTAATTGAAGCCCAGACTGAAGCAATTCAAAAGTATGGCAAAGCAGCAAATGCTGCATCTTTAATGGCAGCAGCCAATATTGGTTCTGAAACCGCAGCATCACAACAAAGACAAAGATTAGCGGAAAGAGATATTGCCCTGCTAGAGCAGAGAAGGATAACAAACGGAAGGCTCACAGATGAAGAGCTTGATCAATTGCGTGAATTGACGCAAGTTGCAGCGGAAGAAAGAAACAGACAGGCGCAATTAGGCATTGATGCACGAAATGCAGTCATTGATGCATTTGAGGCTGGAATTGACAGGGCAAATCAAAAAGTTGATATTCTTGCCGGCTCTGCCTCTAAATTAAAGACTTCGTTTGATGGTGTCGCTGGCGGATTAACTTCTGGATTACAAGCCGCTACAGGATTGATTGACGAAGTGGTCAGTCGCGAACTCAAAGGATTAGATGTTGGTAGTGCAAAGCGGGTACAAATTATCCAACGTCAACTAAGAGCGCAAGCGGTTGCTAACAATGTTGAAAATCGACTCGCACAATTAAAGTTAAGTGTTCAAAATAAAATCGCTACGAGTCAAGCGCGTATTGATCAATTACGCTTCCAGAATGAAGCCAGGATCGCTCAAGCCCGAGGGCAAAATGACATTGCTGCTGCATTTAGAGAAGCCGCCAATACACAAAACCAAGTCATTCAAGGTCTTAATACTCAATTTAAGATTGAGTCACAAGTATTGGCTATTCAAAAAGCAACTAAAGATCAAAAATTAATTAACAAAGGATTGGATGAAAAGATCAGAAGCGATGCTCGTAATGTTGCAGATGCAATTGGCGTCCAAGTTGTAAACCTTGACCAGGCAGAACAGAGACTTGCTGGCATGATCAGGCTGACTAATAAATACGGCCAAGATATGGCAAAGTCGGCAACGGCTGCCCAAGATAATGCAGAGGCTGCACAGAAGACTTCACTCAGAAGTGGCGTAGAGGATGCAAAAGCCATTGAAAGTGCATTGGATGGAGCGCAAGGAGCAGCAGAAGGATTGGGTGCAGTAATGTCAGCCGCAAATACAAGTTTTGTAGATGTAGAAAACACTACACAACGTATTGCTGGATACATCGAGGTTGCTACTAAAGAAGCCGGCAAGCTGCAGAGAATCATTATTGGAGGAGGGGCACCAGCTCGTGCAATGGGCGGTCCGGTCACTGGAGGTAAACAATACACCGTTAATGACGGTGGTGGTCGAGAAGGTTTCCTCAGCAATTCAGGCAAGTTCAGCATGTTGCCGGCAGCCAGAAACATGAAGTGGACTGCTCCCACTTCTGGTACTGTTATCCCAGCCAATATGGTTGGTGATTTTATCTCAAGCATTAATTCAGACAGGATTAACAAGGCATCTGCTTTGTCTTCACCAAGAAGTATTGGATCTGGTGTGGATTCTGGCAACCTAGTCAAGCAGATGACTGCTGCAATGAGCGCTTCTGGCGGCAACCAACGGATCACTAATAACGTGACGATCCAAAGCCAGCAACCTGTAACTGACGCCTCTCAAATCATGACCAACGTAGCCCGTATGAGGCTCCGCAACGCACGGAGAATCTGAGATGGCAGGCAGTCTTACCGTTAGCTATGGAAGCGATTCAGTAGCGTTCACAGACTTTTCTGGAGAGGATCTCCCTGGCTCGACACTTGGCCAGGCGACCTTGGAATTCAGCCAGATCGGCTTAGGTTATTCTTTAGGACCAGCACGCCGACAGCGAAATATTTGGGCAGTTGCTACTTATGCTACTGCAGCACAAATTGCGACTCTAAATACTATTTTTACTGCCTGGGATGCAGCCAGAGCATCTTCACTGAACACAGCAGTTGTTAATGTTGTTGATAACCTGCTTAGAGAGAAAACGGGCAATACAGATATTCCTGCTGTTTCTACGACGGCATTTTTTACAACTGCTCCGACAGTATCATTAGTCGGACGTTCTAACGAGATTTACTTACTTACTTTTGGTTTAACGGAGGTTTAAATGGGACTTGTAAACGCCTCCGGTAAGACTAAGGTTTACATCAACGAGATTGACTATAGTAATTACCTGATTGAAGGCAGCGTTTCAGACGATTCTGCTTATTCAACCAATATTATTACAAGCAAAGGATCGATTGTTCTCGGCGGCGACACAAGCATTCTTGATTTTAATAAAACAAAGTTCCCTGTTGGTTCCCGCGTAACCATTTACACCACTCTTGATAATGGCAAGTTAGCAAAGCTGCCCAGGGGGCATCTCTACGTTCTCAGTTCACAGATTGATGTTAATAGTCGTTTTTTGACTCTTGAACTGGGTTGTTCCTTGGCGTATTTGTCGTCTAGGGAAGAGAATTTTACAGATGATGTAGAAAGATTGTATGGTTTTATTGATACTAGAATTCGAGATAGTTTTTTAGTTGAAGATTTTAATCTGTCAACTCTACAAACATTACTTGAAATTCAAGGCAAAATCATCTTCCAGGATCGCTGGGGATACATTCAAGGGGTCGATCAATTTGGCGCAGATGGTCTAGGCGCTAAAGTAGGTAGTGCAAAACTCACTAGTTTTGATAAAACTAGCGCTATTGCAATTGAAAGCCTTGGCGGATCAATTGAAGACATTCCGTCGGCAATTGTTGTTGAAGCTGACGCAGAGGTGCCCAGTAGTACAGAAGATGATGACGTTGATGATCCAACTCCTCCGCCATTCGTATCGTCAACGACAACTCGACTAATTTCTTATCCAGATGTTGTAAAAACTCCTAGCGAATTTACGGTTACAAACGATACGACTTCTGGCGAAGCGGCACTGCAAACAGTTGCTGGTTGTGGATCTATTGCCGATCCCAATGCAAAAGAAGCAAGTAAATATGCCTGGACAGCTAAAGGTGGAGCAACAGTTATTGACCGAGAGACAGAGGAAACTGTAACTAATTGCAGATATGTAAGATATGACGGTCCAGGAAGACAAATTGACTGGGAGTATGATTTTGAATATTGCTCTGCGTTGACATATGCTAGTGGACTGCTGCGTACTGCAGTAGATAAATACGCCGAAATTGTAAATAAAGAAGTAGAAAAATCTAATGCCTTTTTATCTAAAGCAAATCAATCTATGACATTAAGGGATGACTACAGGAGTCGCCCTTACAGTGTAACTCGTACATTTTCTGGCGGTGAGCTTGTCAGTGAAGTTTGGAACGAAGGGTCACAATTTAATATTGACGCTGCTGAATATTACGGTTGCGCGGCAGATCAATATTACAGAGTTGGTGTAGACGTTTTAGATAAGGCAGAGTTCTTTGTGAGAAATGCCGAACAGTTTATTGATGGATATTCTTATAAGTACGGCATATCAAATATGAACCAAACGTTCAATACTTACGGGCCTGGTGGAGAATTAACACAAAAAGTTACTTTTAAATATATTCATACGGCTGCCACCAAAAAATTTGAAGAAGCTGCTCAAGCTTTAACTGCGTATACCAGCACTAGCGGCGATCCTTTTGGCATTCGATTTCAGGCTCCTCAATATTTGTCAGACGCTTTATTTGAGCAATCTTCTGGCAAAACTCTAGCTCAAGCCTTGTCAGGTAATGTTTTACAAACGGATCACCGTGATGATTATTTCTCCAATCCAACAAGATATTTTAATTTAAAATTAGCCTCAAAACTTACGACTACTTACACCTACGGTAGTGTTTATACAACTGAGACAGAGGTTTTTGAGGATTACGAGGAGCCTTCAAACAACTACACCAGGAGCAACTATTCATCTTCTGGCAGCAGGAATGGCTTAGAGCAAGATAGGATTAGCATTGAGAGAGATGGTAATGGCTGTATCTATTTAAATGATGGTTCTGCAAGCACTGAAACAAAAGAACTTGAAAAAATTCAAACTATTTCAATCACAAGTTCAGAGTTTGCTTCTACAATTCCCGTCTCATGGCTAGGATCACCAAGTCGCACTGAAAAAAGAGTGCAGATGCCATTGTCTTTTGCACCAATTCGCGCTAAAGATTGTGACGGGGTAATTACCAGGCCAGACGTAAGCAGTACATTGAATCGCTACGAAGCGATCATGTGTCGCTATGCTGCAAACTTAGTTAAGAAAATTTTAGGCGACAACTTTGGATATCGCATTACGGAAGCAGGTAATCGCGCTGAGGTATTTGACTACTATCCCTTCTATCCAATTGCTCTTAATTTAACAAGCCTACGGAAAGGCTTCAAACTCAGAGCTGCGTCCTCTAACTGGGTATTCAACTCTGACAATGTAATTTGCTCGTTTGATTGTTATAACGTTGGATCTATTGAAGACATTCCGGCAGCAGAAGAAGTTAGCCCATTTGTTTATTTAGCATTTAGAAAGACTGAAGTAACCGTAACTTTAGATAATACTTTCTTCCTGCTCCCAGAAACGGCTGATGCTATCGTTATCAAGGCATTGCCGTCAGGTGGCACTCTTGCGCTTAGCGGAACACCAGTAAGTGTCGATGATGAAATTGACATTGCTGATATTACTGGAAATAATGTCACTTTTACCCCAACAAATACTGGCACAACAACTGAGATTGTAATTTCCTATGAGGTCTTAGATTCGGCTGGAGACAACATTCGCTCTGATGTTGGCATCTATCCTCCGATTCAAACACCTTATGCGGAAATTCCGTTTGCCGACGGCGGAGACTTCACTGCTAATACCACAAATGGTGGTTTTGATAGCGATGGCGGCGACTTTGATACTGGAACTCGCCCCGGCGGAGGAATGCCTTTAAACGCTGGTGATTTTGATACTGGCACTACAGTTGTTCACCTTGAGCCAGCAGCTCCTACAGGCGCTTCTACTGCTAATAACGACACAGATCCTGAAACAGAACTCGGCATCAATGTATTAGATGCGAATGATGCTTCTATTTCGTCTGATCGACTTGCTACTCCCAGGGGCAATATCGATGCCACGTTTGAAGTTATTGTGGACTTTGGATTTACTCCAAGGTCTTATCTGCGGATGGATTTTGAACTTCTTCCTAACCGTGGATGGAATTATGGTGCTGTTGCTGTTTCTACTGGTACAGAAATAGATCTTGGCACTGTTGTTGATCCGAATGAATATGCAATGGACTTTGGTACCGTTGCAAGTCCTAATGAACCGACGCTAGCTTCTTCTGTTGTCTAGTGGAATACTACCTTGAATTGGTGATGCAATGGCTGTTCTAACATCAGCAGAAGTTAATGAACAAGCCGAGCTGTCATACGTTCGTGGTACATATTCAGTCGCACTGACTCTGCAGACATCGACTGACTACACTTCAGCTGTTTCGTTGGCAACGATTGAAACTGATGAGGTAACTGTTGGTGATGGCGGTTACGCTCGCTTGACTTATACATATGATGCGGCAGACCTGTTAGCTTATTCCAATGGTCAGCCATTAGCACAAAAGCAAGCTAATTTCGTTCATGACGGTTCCTCTACGGATATCGAATTTAACTACGTTGTATTGCTGCGAACAGTAGGGAGTGACACGACGGTTGTTGGGTTTCAGAAATTGGCAGAAGTTGTTAATTTAACCAACGGAAACTTTGCCCGCTTTGATATTAATATTCTTCATGGAGCTGGGTAATGGACTTACTGGCAAAGTTAAATGAAAACTCTGACCTAAATAGGTTGAGTGCTATTGATGCTGCTTACGTCGGCAGCCCTTATCAAGGTTCAAACTTTAAAGCTAAGTGGCAAGGCTATAATGCTGATGGAGCACCAACCGTTAAATACAATGGGCAGATTTATACTGCAAAAAGCTTGGCAATGCGTTCAACTGTTTTAGATAAACCTGTTGTATTGCGAGTCGCTAAAGGCTCTAGAATTGTAAATTATTGATATGCCATCACTGGAGGAGCTGGTCAAGTTATTTGCTGAACGCGCCCGTCGGCAGTTGATGGAGCAGGTTGAGCAGTCAAAGAATGTAGATACCTCAACAGCAAAATGGCAAGGGTATGATGCTGACGGCAATCCAATCGTAAAAGATGGAGATCAAACAAAGACTGTAAAGGGTCTCGGTAATACCGGGATGGTTAAAGGGACAAAGTTGATCCTTGATAGCGTTGGAAGTGTTGAATACAAACGAAGAACGAAACAAGAAGACAAAAAGGTCACAAGGAAAAAGAGAAGGGTCGCACAGCCGACAAGGTTAGTCGTTCGGGACAATCTAATTTCTGTTGCGGCTGCAG
>BCSF01000019.1_pt1 | contig 69181 bp, 71 predicted proteins | sample 1016431 | NCBI WGS metagenome assembly BCSF01 (sample SAMD00045685;SAMD00045686;SAMD00045687;SAMD00045688;SAMD00045689;SAMD00045690;SAMD00045691;SAMD00045692;SAMD00045684;SAMD00045690;SAMD00045691;SAMD00045692;SAMD00045684;SAMD00045685;SAMD00045686;SAMD00045687;SAMD00045688;SAMD00045689, study... | reverse complement strand
TGAACAAGTGATGAGCCGCACCGTCGAAGACGCACACCGCCGCATTGACGAGCTTGAACCTCGCATGATCAAGTTGGAAACCGAGTCGAACATTCAGTTCCGAGAGGTGTTCACTCGAATCAAGCGGCTAGAAGCGATTTTGATTGGGGCGGCAGGCACGATTATTGCAATGCTTGTTGTGGTTTTGACCAAAATGCAGTGACCGAACCGACGTTTAAACCGTGCATAGGATGTCCGATACGAGACGCCTGCATCAAATACCAACGTTGTTGGATCGCTAAAGCCCAGAAAGGTTGGCGTGACCGGAACAAAAAATAGTAAGAGGTAGTTTATGGCAGATAACCCTATACGAAAAACTACTGGTAAAGGCGGTAATTACCGTAAAACGAAAGCTGGCGCAGGCATGACCGCAAAAGGGGTAGCTGCGTATCGTAAAGCAAACCCTGGTTCGAAACTTAAAACCGCTGTAACGGGTACGGTTAAAAAAGGTAGTAAAGATGCAAAACGGCGAAAGTCATTTTGCGCACGATCAGCAGGACAAATGAAAAATTTTCCTGCCGCTGCAAAAAATCCAAACTCTCGGTTGCGGCAAGCTCGAAAAAGGTGGAAGTGTTAAATGTCAAAAAAACCAGGTCTTTATGCTAATATCCACGCCAAGCGTAAACGCATAGCCGCTGGGTCTGGCGAGAAAATGCGCAAACCAGGCACCAAAGGTGCACCGACTAAAGCTCAATTTAAGAAAGCGGCTAAAACCGCTAAAAGGAGAAAATAATGCCTTACGGAAAAATGGGTTCTGTTAAAAAGAAAACTTCAAGTAAGTCAACGTTTAGACCCTGCCGAGGGTGCCCTATGCCTGCTGCATGCAAAAGAGCTAAAAGCTGCAAAGCAAAGAAAAAATAAAAATGGATTCTTTGCAAATAATTATGGTTGTTTGCCCTCTTATGACGGCTGACCTAAATAATTGCGAAGTAGGTGTAGAAAACCCTGTTGTACTGTACAAAGATTTGAAAAAGTGCACGGAACGTGCAAAAGAGATTCATGAAAAGGCCGCGTTAGCGATTTATCAAGCTGGCGCGGTTTTAAGGGTAGGGTGTGTGGACAAAAGATTCTTCGAAATACCTAAACCCAAAAAGAAAAAAGATATCTCGGCATAAGAAAGCGGCGAAGTTCTTCGCCGCTACTTGTTATAAAGCGTTTAAACGCTCTATTCTTCAATAGTATCGCTGATAGCTTCCTGCACTTTGCGAAAGTTTACGCGCTCCATGCACGATTGCAGATGGTCGCTTCGGTACCTTGTGGGATCTTCAAACTTTACTGTCCGACCTTTCAGGTGCCTAAAGCGCCGTACCTTACCGTTAAACGTCGCCGCATGACCTCCACTGGCTTGTGGCGGTACGTCGCTAATGTTTCTTAGGTACGTCTCTACAATCTGGTCCATGTAGCTAGTCTTTTCGATGCCCATTTCTAGGGCGTGGGACCTCATCTCCTGCTTCCACCATCCCAGGTACAGATAGGGGGAGTTCCATTTGTCGAGGCCCGCCTCTATCGCTCTGTGAATCGGTGACCGTGTGGCGTCTACCATCGATGCCTTCGCTCGTGTCTTGGGTGCTGGGGAGTTGAGCATCGTTAAGTCGGGTTTTACCGAACGGCTTAGAAAATTCCATAGGTCCTCCACGGTGTGTTTTGCGTTTGCCCATTGTTGCATGCTTTCAAAGTATTCAGCATCGCGAGGAACCTCGGCGTTGCTGATGACGTAAAAGCGCCTATCAGCATCAGGCATAGCGACTGCTTGGGGGTGGTTCGACGCCATGATGTATGACGTGTAACTCGTGACGTCGTACTTTTTCCCGTACTTCGGGTTGATTGTGATGTGCTTGGCTCGGGGGTCGACAAGTTCTTTCAGTCGTTCATAAGAGCGTTTAAACGCTAGTTGCGTGGTGCTGGTCCCCAAGTCTTGAGTCTCATCGCAGAAAACTAGCAGCTTGTCCTGCGCCTCGTTGAACTCGCGCCCTCCGACTAAGGATTCAAAACTAATCGTCGCGCAGTTTCGAGGTGTGAACATCTGTTCTAGCAGGGTAAACAAGAACGTCCGCCCCGTGCCAAAACTACTCGTCACCATAACTATGCCGCAGCCCCTAAATCCTCGGTTCTGTACCTTGGCGGCTAACCACTCAATAAAATACGCGGCTTCGTCTTCGTTGGGGATTAGGTACTCAATGAAGTCGAGGAACTTGTCTACGTTCGCTTTAAAACGTTCGTTGTTCTCCATGTCGATACGCGACCACGGTGGCTCCCGAAATAGGTTGTAAAGCGGTGTACCACCTTGGTCGACAATCCGCGCTGGGGTTAGCGGGTCACTCGTCAGACCGAACACAACGGGCACGTTAGGGTTCTCCAGCCACGCTTTGCCCTCGGGTACGGCTCCCTTCCGGCCAGGTATAAAAACGGGTTTTCGGAACGTCTGGGGGATGTTACGGGCATGCACTTGCCGTCCCGTGTCGAGCATTATCCCGTAGCCGTCACTGCACCATACCATCGTGCCAATCAAGTCGGTGTCCGTTTGCTGTGTAGGTAGTCCGGTGGGACCGCCGTTCTCTACCACCCACTCCAAAAACTCAGTGCTGTGCTTGTCTTTGCAATGCTCGTGAAAACAGTGGAAGCCCCGCGACAGGATAGATGCGTCGTCACCCCATCCTAACGGGGAGTAGCCAGCGGTTTTGTGCTGGTCGGTATGCCCCTCGTGCCAGGGGCACTGAATAGTCACCCACTCTTGGTTCATGTCTTCAACACGGCCCGTTTCTTCAAGCCATTCGAGTACGGGGTCCACCTTGCCTTCGAATCCGAGTAGTTTGGGCAGCGTTGCGCCCCACTCACTCGTATTGTCAGGCATACCTCGCCGCCGAGCGGTGGTGGTGTCCTTGGTAATGTCCTCAAAAGACACCTTTGACCCGCAAGCGTCAAGAATCTGGGTAGGTGTGTATTTCCTGAAGTCGGATTGCTCTAGCTTGACCTCGAAATCGGCGTTCTGGTTCTTTCCGTTGACGCCGTAGGGCAAACGAACCAATTTAGTGACTAACGCGCCTCCAGCGTCCGTGTAGCCCGACTGATAGACGATATCGACAAGAGCCTTAGCATGGTCATAGTCCGCGATAGGTTTTTCCAGAACTAGCCCGTACTGATAGTTCCCCGGACTTGTTTTGATAATGTAACTAGGGCGTTTAAACGCATCGGGCAGGCTGTCGGGGTCTACCTTGGTGCCGATATCGTCAAGGACCACTACGTGTAGAGCGGCGAAGTTCTTGATGCGGTTGCGAATGCGGCCCTCCGCGTCCGGCTTAAGTGACGACGTGCCGAAGTAATGTGCGTTCGCCGCGTTGTAACTGCGGCCAGCTTTCCAGCCGCGAGGAAATCCTGGGCCTTCATCGGCTTTGCGGTCCCAGATAGGAATAGCGGTGTCGTCGGGGAAAGCAGGAAAAATGTTCTGTAAAAATTTATCTATTGTAGACATTCAAACCTCCTGATTATTTTCCGTAGCGGTCCATAGTGGCGACCTCTACGTCGAGTTTTAAAAGCTCGCCTGGAAAGCAGTCGCTCCCGTAGTACATGGCGTCCTGTAGGGCAGCAACTCCAGCGCAAGCGTCCTTATAAGGAACTTCTAAAACTAATTCGTCATGCGTGTGCATGACTGTGTGCTTGCTGACCCAAGGTTCCGCCATAGTGTTTCGCAGTACGTGCCCTGCACATGCTTGGGTAAGGTTCTCCAGCAAAAGCCCGAGCCATAAGCTTCTGTCCTGGTAACCGGAAGCCCCTAAACCTCCGTAGTGCCGGAACGTTTTGTCAGACTCTGAGGGTAAAGCGTAGGTGATAGGCACGGAGCCGAAGCACTCGGGGGTAAACATGATGACCCCGTGGACACTGTACCCACCGTATAGGTCGTTTAAACGCACAAATTCGATGCCAGACTTCTGACCTACGTGTAAGCAGTCGTAGTCACCACGGGCACAACTCCAAAAATCTTTCTCTAGCGCCTTGCCAAAACCTTGTACCCACGGGTTAGCACTGCGCCAAGCTTCAACAATGTAGGTGGGTTTCTTGAAAGGCGGCAAGCCGTAACCCGCTGCCATAGACGCTAGTGCGCCCTCGCCTCCGCCGAACTGAAATGCAAGCTCCACGACCTTACCATTCTGACGGTCGGGTAGCTTTAGTTGCTCTTGTGTCTCCACGTAAGGGTCACGGTCGGGGTTTATGTGCGCCTCAAGCTTGTCATACGCCGCACGCTGCCCTCCAAACTGCGCAGCCAGGTACGGGGTAATGCGTGCCTCGATACCCGTCCAGTCCCCGACTATAAACGTGTTATCGATATCGGGGACAAGGGCACTACGGACGGCGCGGCCTATATCGTTCGCGCGCTCCCGTAATTTGCGCAAAGGTTCCTTTTTGTAGGACCTGTACCACAGGTCGCTGCGTAGGTCGCTGCATTCCTCTGGCTTGGGCGTGTTGCGGTTAAAGTTGTGAAGCTGCACGCCGCGAGAACTGTGTCGCCACGTACGTGACGCTCCAGCGTCCACATATTGAAAGCGCAAGGGTTCCAGGCGCGAGCCCATAGGTGGAGCGGAGCGGAGAAGACTTGCGTACTTACGTAGACTGCCTCCACCGGAACTGTCGAGTATTTCAAGGGCCTGATAAGCGCGAGAGTCTTCCGCCCCTTGCTCGGATAGAAGGTTTAAACACGCTGTACGTGCATTCTGGTCTAATTTGCCCCACTGTGCGGTAGCTTCGGATAGCCGTTGCTGTAGGTCACGGTCCAAGTTGTCGCGTACCCAGTCCTGTAACCACTCTTTTAGGCGTTTGACTTGCGTAGCTTTTGTTACCTCACCTTCCGTGACTGCGGACAATTCCTGTTCAAGCACGGTGCCTAGGTGTTCCGAAAACTGCACACAATCGCGCACAAATGACGTGTCAACCATCACCCCGCGAGCGTTCACCTTGTAATTGATTTCCGCTTCCTCGATAGACACGTCGAGGTGTTCGCCCGTCAGGTACAGGACACCTTGGGCTAGTTTCTGCACCAATTCGCAGTCAATGGCGCAATAGTCGCGCATGAGGGCTGCATCTCGGGTGTTGTCAGTCAGTGACTTAAACGTTCCGTCAGGTTGAGGCTTGCAATACTGGCGAATAAGCCTTGCACCTTCGGGATGCTTCCCAAACTCCCTACCCCTAATGGACTTCCAGATTTTATCCAGACTAGACGGTAGTCCTGCGCGGCGTGCAAGACTAGCCGTGTCTACCCACACAATCTCGACGTCTTTGGGCAAACCAGGGTGAAACAAGTCCCAAAACGTTACGTCCGAATTGCTGTTGTCTGCGAGAACAAACGGCGCGGTCTGTAGAATCATCCGGTCAAATCCGTTGACGTTATGCCCCACGATAAACAGGGTATCGACGTCCCCTAACGTCTTAGCTGTCCATGCGGTTAAATCGCAGCGTGCCTCGCTCAAATCCACAGGCGTTTGCCAAGTGCGTGCCACGCCACCCCGTAGTTCTGTGTGAACGCGCAAGGCCACTGTAAGTAGTTCAGCGTCCCCAAGGTAAGCGCCGATGCCTGCGGCAATGTCTACGTGGCTACGAGTCTCGGTGTCCACGTACATAACCGCAGGGTTGCCCCCTACACCCATCAAATGGGCGTGTAAAAACTTTCGGAAGTAGTTAACTTCACTCATTTTTTGCTCCAGAGATAAAAAAGCCCACGGTAGCGGCCAAAAACTACCGTGGGCAAAGACCGCGTTTAAACGGTCCTAAGGAGGAATCGGTCTACGTGAAGCGGCGGCGTACGCCTCCCGCGCTACGTTTGGCTTTGGCCTTCGGCTCTGGTTCTTCAGCACCGTCTTCAAGCATCGCGAGGACCTCGTTTTTGAGTTCCTCAGCATCGGTACTCACGGGGAACCACGCGAGAGTTTTGAAGTACGGCTCTTTGATAACCCCGTATTTCTTGGAACGGCGCTCGCGCGTATTAAACATGATTGCGGGCATGTGGGCGGGCTCGCCGTCCTCGATGTGCTGCACGATGCCTTTGAGTAGGTCGACGCACATTCGAGTGCCACCCCATGATGACGTAGAAAAGCGCACCGCTTGCGCGGTTTCAACGTCGGCGTCACCGCACACGTATCCCAAGTCAAGGATAAACTGGCGTTGCCAATTCTGCTCGGGGTTCTCAGGTACGGGCAAGTCGTCCGCCACAATAGGCGGCTCCATCGTAAACGCCATGCGCTCATCGATTGGCTCGCCGTCACCCCAAAGAATCCAACCCATCTGCATTGCGCGAGGGTCTACAACGAATACGGAATCTTCTGGCTCAATGTTCTCGCCGTCGAGACTCCAATTGCCTTGCGAGAATTTAAGGCGGATAAAGTCGCCACCGCCTCCGAACTCGCGGAGACTTTTCATTAGGTTAGCCGAAGCTGTAGCGATATCTGTTCCTGGCATAATCTTTGTTACCTGGTAAGTTGTTTAATGTTTACGTTTTGAGGTTACTACCTCTTGAAGTGCGCGCCCCAGTGCGCCTTTCGAACTCTTTACTAGCTCCTGTCGGGGGTCAGTTTCAGAAACGACGGAATATACATCTTCCGTCACGGTTAGTGAATCATACTCGTCGGAAGTTATCAACTCTAAATCCAAAGCTTGTTTGGGCGTGTACATGACATGCTCGGGTTTAAGCTTTTCGGGATTCGTAAAATCCTCACTGTACTTCGCTATAGCTTCCGGTGTCCAACGGGTCTTGCTTGAATGTTTAACAAGCTTCGCCCCAGGTACGGGTAAACCCTTTAAAAGCCTTTGTTTTGCCCACGAAGATGACTGTTTAAACGCTTGTTTTAGCTCCTCTTGGTGGGTAATCCACCAACCAACGCTTTTAACCGCATCCCTATGCAACGCTTCTGCGCGAGTCACTTCCTTGCTCGGACAGTAAGACAAGTTAGGGCAGTACTGGCAATGTGCGCCTGGTTGAGTTTTACCCGATTCGTTTTGAATTGCGTCTATGGCGTGGCGAATAGTGTCTCGCATTGTTGCAAATAACGATAGCGCTTCTGTACGGGTAAGCCCGTATTCGTGATGTTTAAACTCCCCGTTTTGCATTTGCATCACGTTCAAAGTTAAAGACGTCAAGCGCTGTTTATCGACATCTGGTAAGTCTTCGTACGCGAGCATTGCGTAGAAGATAAGCTGCGCGCTGCCGGACGTCCATTCCCAGCCCTCATCTTCCGAGGGTAGCGTGACCTCGATAGCGTTGCCGAACTTGTAGTCTCCAATCTCTAAATGGTAAGCAACACCACCGTTAAGGTCGGGTTCCCACACCTCCATTATAAAATCGGCGGTGCCTCCGGCGTATTCGGGTGCCCAATTCAACGCAAAAGTCTGCTCGGGTACCAGGACAGTCTCGCCGCCTTTCGCGCTTTCTAGGTATATCTTAGCGGTCGCCTTAAGCGGCGGCATGACGATTGCGGCTATCGTCTGCGCGAGGTTCACTGCTATGTTATCCGAGGTTTCTAGGCACTCAATGTAAAGTTTTGGATGCATGTCCTGTTTAAACAGCGACAGCAAAATAGGAGGCATGTCTTCGTACTTAGCGAACATTGCGCTAAGTTGCAATTCGACAAAGGCGGCGAAATAGTCTTCGCCACCCTCGTCGATAAAGTAAAAAGAAACTTCTCTATTGTTAACGTCTAAAGCATCGTCGAGAAACTGCTCGACAACGCTGTGCAAAAATGTCCCGCGACGTGCCGCCGCGTTTTCATCCACAACGTCGTCCGTGCTCTCGCCTTGCATGGCAAGGGCAAGAGCGACCCAAGCAGGGCAGTTAAGCGTCCTATACGCGGTGCTACCGCCAATCGGCCAATGCTTTGTCATATGTCAGACTCCCGCTCTATATTGCTTATGTCGCTGGTCGCGAACACCCTGACGGTACCCCACGGAATACAGGACGTATCCGCCAAAGACGGCGCCTACGATAAGGCCCAACGCTAGGTGGCTCCAGGTATACATATCCATTATAGCTTACCGTCGTCATAGTCAAGCATTTTGTTGTAAGCGTCACCGACAGTTGCGCGTATTCGTTCTTGCGCTAGTTGCTCAACTCCGTTGGACAGGTTTGCAATCGTGCCGTTTTCGCGCAGTAAGGACAGCAAATAGTGTGCTCTGGCGGTAACGCGCACTGTGGTATATTGACTGGTAATTTTCTTGGGCATGGTTAGCTCCGTGTTAGAAAGTAAGATACAAACAAGCATAAAGAATGCGTTTAAACGCCGTGGTTGGCTTTGCTATAAGTTTTCATCTCCCGCTCAAAGGGGCGTCCCTGACTTGATATGCATAGGCGAAGGACGCGCGGTGTTTATCGAAGTCAAGCAGCCAGGGAAACGTCCCACTAAGCAGCAAATACTTCACTTGAAGCGTTTGCGAGGGCAGGGCGTAGCCGCTGGCTTTGTGACCAATGTAGACGAAGCGCTAGACCTCGCAGGACTTGCTTAAACGACTATTTGAACTGTTTCAAATAGTCGTTTAAGCGTTGCTGTGTCTCGGCCTTTTTCTCAAGCCGTGGGAAGATTACGTTATCGTCGATAGTATCCTCTGACATCACTAAGTAGATACGTGCTTTACTCGTTTGTCCTGGCCGGATAACACGAGCGTTCATCTGGTCGTAACGGTCGCGACTCCACGGGACGCCGCACCATATAACACTTTGGCATATGTCTTGAATGTTTACCCCGTGCGCAATGCTTTGTGGGTGAGTGAGTAAGACAGCTTTGTTTACGTTGGCGCGTATTTGTTGTTCCCAGCCAGTCGATTTGTTGGGGTTCACGACCTTAAAGTCGAAGCCCATCAATTCCTCACGTATGCGGACCTCATCAGCGCGGTGCTGGTACACCACGATGGGTACCTTATCGGGTACGCTGTCTTTTAACTTTAAAGTCAAGTCTACCGTTTTCATTACGCGCTCGGCGCTGTACTCGATAAACTCACCTGTATCGTTTTCATCTGTCATGTCCGCATTGGGGTACACGACGCCGCTGGCGAGTTGTGCAAGCTTCGCTGTCAGTGCCGCAGCGTTAGGTGCTTCGACATCATCGCCAAGCACCATGTCCCGTGCCATTGCACGTATCTTGTCTCGCGTCTCGTCACACAAAGTAACTTTGTAGTGGATAAGCGTGTTCGCTACGTGGGGCGGGTCGGCAAGCTTGACGGTTATGCTGTTGTAGCGTCTATGCAAAATGCTTTCGGCGCCAGGTAGAGGGGCGGTCTTTTGCCCCGTATAAAACGCCTGTTCAAAATACTGTGATTCAAAGCGTGCTTTAGACGTGCCAAAGGTAGTGCCGCCATTCATAACTAAGCCTATGCCGTAAAGCGACCGCAACCCTTCGGTGACACTCGTGCCTGTTAAGCCTAGCGTGCGTTTAAACGCTCTAGCCTTTTGAAGTTTGCGCAGTTGTTTGACCCGCGCAGAACCGGAATGCCTGTAATTAGCTAACTCATCGATGATAAGGTTATCTATCCCCAACTCTTTAATCAGGGTTGGGTTAAAGAGCGCTAACTGTGATTCGGTAATCACGTACAGGTTTACATAATCTTTCGCTTCAAGCCTTTCGGCGGCTACCCTGTTGGGTAACCGGGAAAGGTACACGGCCATTGCTGTCGGTAGCCACGCCGCAATCTCGGCAGGCCACACGTTACGCGCTACGTTAGGTGGCGCAACGATAAGCGTTGAGCCTTTACCTTCCAAGGCCATAAGCGCGGTTGCGGTTTTGCCGCTGCCCATTTTGCCGTCTAGTATTACTCCCGTGTTGTGTTGGAATAGGTCATGCACCGCATCTATCGCGGCGCTTTGTTCGGGTCTCAAGGTCCGGTCAGTCATACTTGAACTCTTTACTATCGAAAGGGCAGTCGAATTGCTCAGGGCGAACACGTTCGCCAGCACCTACGGCAGTCTCTCGTTTGCACATCTCGCACACAAGGATGCTGTAGGTCGTCGTCTTTTCAATTACGCGCCAAGGGCAGTCGGTTTTATTCATCGCGCCATTACCTTGTAGGCACCTGTGGCACCGCGAGTCTCGCGGTTCAATTGCGCGGCTACGTGCTCAGCCTGGACGCGACTAACACAAGACTTCACCTCGTAGCCTAAACCTGTGCTGTGTGCGGTGTATGCCGTGGTGTTGGGTGGGCACCACATAACAGTGAAGGTAGATTCGTTTTGCATGTTTAAACGCTCCGTTTAAAGTCGGGGTCAAAGTGTATGGTTTCGGGTTTAACGATTACGTGCCCATAGTGTATGAGCGGGAAGGGTACGGTTTGGCGCGCCTCGGTCATAGCGGCTACCGCGTCCATATCGTGACGCTTGCCGTTCCATCGCAAGACGTCACACGTAGCCGCATCATCGGATATCCAGATGCGGCGAATGCGGTTGTCCTTATCCGTTACCGAGTCCACGTCCATGTGTTCCTCGGTCGGTGAGAATACCCACCTAGCCATCGGTGCCATCCCATGCGGTCTTGAGGTTTGCGCCTTTCAGCGCGGCACGCATGCGGCGTGCTGCGCTGGCGTCGGTGCCCCAGTCGTCGGGTCGCATATAAGGTAGATAGATGTCCAACCCTAGCTCTGCTTTTATCTGGTCTTGATTGCGCCCGCCTTCGCCAATACCGTAGCCTGTGACTCGCATCTCGGAGAAGCATTCCTGAAGGCGAAAACCTAGGCGGCGGTAGAAACCTGCCGATAGTGCGAACGCTAGTTGCTCAACACTGACCAACATACCCGCAGGCTTCACAACTATCTTGCACGACACCATCGCTTGGTCCGCGTCAACGTTCTTTCGGTTGTACAGGATGATGCTTAACTCCACAGAGTACCCGTGTTCCTCTAGCCAGTTGACTGCCGCCAACACAGCACGTGCTCGGTTCATTATTTGCTGGCGCGTGGCGCTTGCAGGGTTGCAAGTGTTGACACCGATGCGAACCACACGGTCGTCGGCTTCAACAAAGCTTATGGCGTGCATGCACTCGGGGTCATGCTCGCGGTATGCGGTGAGGTCTAGTTCCTCGCCGAGCATGTCAGGCTCGACGCTCAAATTCATGCCAGGTTCGGCTACGGGTAGCCCCAAGTCTAGCTCCTGTTTGAGCGCTTCGTACTCGGGGAACGCGCCGCCGTCTAGGGCACGGTCTAGCGCTTCGCTGTAGCCGAACTCCGCCCACGTTTTACCGCTGGCGTTGTCGACCGATTCCGTACCCCAAAGTAGGCGGTCACGTTTGGCGCTGGCGTCCTGTACCCATCGCCCAAACTGGGCGATGCTGTCGAACGTACCCGCTAACCGCTCGCGGCTATTAAAGTCTACGTTGTCAACGCGAATCATTTTGTGTCTCCTGTTTACGCTGCCTTAGGCAGCGTGACCGTGTACTTGCGTTCGAAACTTAAGCGCTGGTCTTCGTTGAAGTGACGCGTCAACAGTGCCGAGCGTGTCATCACATAATCACCGCCAGCAGCTAGTGACTTGGCGCCCTTGATAGCAGCGCGAGGTGTGATGAGCGCATCAACCTCGTACTCGTCAACGAAGTTGCGAGCGTTGCTGACATCAGCTAGCCACACGTTCAGGACGGGAAGCTGGGACTCGTCACCGCCGAAGCGTTTAAACGCTGCGGTAGCGAGCCGCTTTTCGAGGTCAACATCGGGTTGCCAAGCGATGTTAACGAAGCGGTCGAGCGTCGCCTTGTCGAGTCGCTGGCGTGCCGAGTAGTCACGGGTTGCGCCATTACCCACGGTGTTCGCCGTGGCGACGCAAACGAAATCCTCGTGTTGAGGCACGACGGCATCGTCGAACGCGCACTCGCCATTCGCTAGTGCCTGGTTGAGCAGTATGAGCACTGCTGGTGCGCTGGCGTCCGCTTCGTCGATTATGAACACGCCACCGTGTTCCCATACGCGGCGAAAGCCTGTGATGATCATCTCGCCAGTGACGGGCGAGATACCGCCTACCAGACGAGTCGGTGACAGCACTGCGCCAGTGCTGTAGTACTCAAGCCCGAGCACCTTGGCGGCTTCGATAGCGGCATGACTTTTTCCCCAACCCGCAGGGCCTACGATGTAGGCATGTTCGCGAAGGGTCAGCCAGTGAAGCAACTCAGCGAATTGCTTGTGTTGACCTTCGACCTTGACCGTCTCGCCGGACGGCATGGTGACGTTCACGTCTACCTGTTGGTAGGCGTGAGCTTTCACTGCCGCCTCGATAGCGTCCTGGTCGATTGTGCCGCCCTCGCCGTGCGGGTCGGTGGCACGATGCACGTCCATGTGGAGCTTCACACGGTCGTCTATCATTTCCTCGACAGGGTTGCTTGGCGGCGGGACGGCTGGCGCGTCCTGGTCGTCCTGGTCGTCCTGGTCGTCCTGGTCGTCCTGCTCAGGCACGGCTTGCTCAGGCACGGCTTGCTCAGGCTCGCCCTGGTCGTCCTGGTCGCCCTGGTTAGGTACAAAGTCGCCGGAGTCAGCGAGGTCCTGAAGCGTGCGGCGCATCTCGTCCGCATCCAAACGAGCGGTGCGAACACCGCGAGAGATTAGCTCGCGGCGTACTTGGCTGATGTGCATATCTGCGATAGACATTTAAACGTTCCCCTTCACATAGTCGGTTAGCAGCGCGTCGCCGTAGTGCATAGTGCGTGCCGGAGCATGGCAAGACATGCATGTGGCGCGGTCTACGTCGATGTTCATAATTTGAGTCGCGGTCACTTGGACCTTCCAGCCACATGCACAGTGGAGCGGAGCGAGCCGCGCCTTCTGCTTTTGCACGTTTTCGGGTTTCATCGCGGCGTGTGGGTATGGACCCAACACGGTAGCGACCGTGTTGATGCCCAATACCTCAAGATTCCAACGCGCCTCGGTGACGTCTACGACGCCAACGCGTTTTGCCAATTTTTGCTGGAAGCGCTTACCTCGGATGTTGGTGTGCCCATTGAACGCGGCGAACATACCCGTTGCCAGAGCAGCCAGCGCCGCATGAGGTCGAGCGATTGTGGGCGATACGAAAACTTCCCAGTGTCCTGACTCGGACACAAACGGGTCGAAGACCCGTACTGGCGTTTTAGAAGACAGGCGACCGCCTGCCAACCCGACGCTAACGCGCCAGTCAGGAAGCACGGAAGGCAACAAGCCTTCGTCTTGCATGAGCGCCACGGCTTCTGTGAGCCAGGTTTCACGCTCGGTGAATAGAGGTTCGTTCATGTGTTTTCCCCTTCTCGGTTCGTGTGTGACGATGTTTAGAAAGCGTGCAATGTCGCCGCTTCCTCGAAGCGCTCTGCGTCAAAACGCGGGTTGTCCTCGGCGAGCGCCTTGGACATTTCACTGATGACAGTGAAGATGCCGACTCGCATGGCGTAGTAGTCACGCTGCTTAATTTGTCCGGCGATGTTTTGGTCGAAAATGTCCTGCGCCGTGTCATGCAAGGTTTTTGCGATTAAGACGTAGTCTTTTCGGGTCATTTGTGTGTCTCCTGGTTGGTGTGTGTATACATCATGAGCTATTTTTCCCCACGATGCAAGTAAGCGATTCTGGCGACGTGTCGCAGTGTGAGACACGTCGCCAGAATCGCCTGGATGTTGAACCGTCCGCCGACTGGCATTGCCAGATGATGCTGGCGACGGCGGACGGTACTCGTGATTGCTTGCCCCGCAGTTGTCGCTGTATCGCCCCCACCGACTGTCAGGCTGCCTGGTCCTGGTCGTGTCGTGTGTCCTAGTCACGGTGAATCACGGGTTGCAGGATTGCTCAGTTTTAGCTCGGTGAGGCCCTGGTCGCGGCGGGGTATGCCCCTGCTCCAGAGTGGCTGGGTGAGGTGCATCGGTGAGTCAGCGATGCTTGGTCTCGACTGGCCGTCGGTTTGGAATGTTTGGTGTCGCGTACCTCCAGGTGTGTGATCTCTCTCTTTACCCACTAAAGTGGGAGAGAGATCACACACCTGGAGGTACGCAACACGCGGGTGATGCGCGCGGTAATTACCGCGTGATGCGATGCGATGTGTGAGTCGGCGCAGGTCGTTGAGTGCGTGATTTTCCTGCGCGTTCGGCAGGCCCTAAACAGGCGCGACAACTCGTAATTGCATGGCTCGCATAGTGTGGGTGTATGGAAAGGGCAGTTTTTGGGCTAGGTCACTGTTACTGTAAAGGCGCTACTGTAAGGCGTTAGGTGTCGGTCGTAAGTCGCTGAATACGTGAGGGTTTCTCGCAGAGAAATAGGGTTATTCTTAACAGTATTACAGTAAAACAGTAGATACATATATATATGTAAGGGTAGTAGTAGAGCCTATATAGAGCCTTTTCTCTATATAGTTTTCCGAGAGTGGTGTTTTACTGTAATACTGTGTGAGTTGAGGGCTAAAAGCCCTGTGTTATCAACGACTTAGTGCGTTTACAGTAGCCGAACAGCTACTGTAAATCACTGTAAAGCACTGTAAAGGCTGTTTTTACCTTGACTTGCATGACGTGACGCGTGCAAGGTTGGCGCATGGAAATTGCACCACCTAAAGCGCACGACGTAAGAGTGTTTGCTGCCTTGGTTGTCCCAATTGTTGGATACACTGAAAGGGATGGTCGGATTGTGCGAGTGCATGACGCTCGATTTATAAATCCAAGGTCCACAATCCCTTGGGTGAGAACTAAGGCGTTTAAACGCTCGAAATTTAAACGCCCAATGGAGTCAGTTATTACTGACTTATTTGCGGTTAACAGCGTTTAAACGACCAAGGATTTAAACAGCAATCGAGCGTTTAAACCTACTGTTTAAACGCTCGAAGATTTAAACGGCTTGAGCTTTAAACGCGCGGTATTTAAACCACCCGCCTGCATGGTCCGACACGCGTCGACGCCCGAGGGACCCTGCGCGAAATTCGTGCGCGACGGGGGCGGGGGTGCCCGCGCGGGCGAGGGACCCGCGAGTTAAAATTTTTATATAATCCCTCAAAACCTAGCGCTACACTTTAAACGGATGTATACATTTGGCGTTTAAATTCTCACCTGACGTAGCACGACGGATCCTTGACCAGATTAGGCGAGGCAACACCCTGCTCTTCGTCTGCGAAAACCAGCTTGAGGGTCCCGAGACACCCGACCTGCTGACAATCTACGATTGGCTTAAAGACCCCACCCTGATGCTGGAGGATGGTGTTTCGTTCAACGCTGCATACAATCAAGCTAAAGCTGACCAAGCACTGACCTGGCAAGACCAGGCCGCAGCGGTGTACGACGAACTGAAAAATTCCAAGCGGCGGGACAACTACATACTCAACGAGGCCAACAAACGAGCCTCACTGCTACTAACGATGTCCAAAGAAGCGCGCCTAGCGCTTGCGGAGCAAAGGAAACAGACCCAAGAACTTGCGGGAGGCGTGGAACTCCGCATTCGCACTTTCTACAACGCGGAAGAAGCGGACAAAGAACCCTTAGACCCTAACTTCCAAGCGATAGAACCCAACCAAGAGTTTGTGGAGATTGAGGGACCCGATGCCGAACTCTATGAAGAACCCGCCGAAGATAAGTAGCTACTACTGCCCTATATGTAACAGCCCCGTAGTCAGTGTAGAATCGGCGTGTAAGCATTTTGCGTCTTGGCACAAGCAATGGCAGGCATCTTCGACAACATCCCGTTTCTCTCGCAGGCCCTCGGCCTGGGTCAAAACATTGAAGAAGCTATTCGTCAGAACGAAATAGTCCAGGCCCTCGCAAGTGGTGCCGCGCAAGGCCAGCGGGATACGGAAAACCTGTACAGGAAAGCTGTCGGCGTAGACCCGCTTCCCGACATACCTTCACGTACCGCCGAAGATGCTTTCTTATCAGGTCGACCCGACTATGCGGGAATGATGGAAGAAATTTCCCGCCTTGGAACGGGCGTGGGCATGGACGTTCTTGCAACAGGCCCCGCAGATATCCGCGACCTGACTCTCGCAGGGCGATGGATGGGGGAAAACCCTGGCATGGCGGCGGCAATCGGAGGAGCTACCCTAATTCCCGGCGTCGCGTATGTAGCGCACAGGCTAAACAAAGCCCGCAAAGCTAACGAAACGTTTAAACGCGCTAGTACGTCCGAGATGCCTCTTACGCTTAGTGACATTGCCGAACGGGATTTAAATCAAGCGGGAGATATTGCTGACTTTATGGGTGGTGATGTTGATCCTGACTTCCAGTTTCCTTCGTGGGATCTTTCTACTCAAAAGGTGATGTTGAATCCCCAAAGGCGTCCAAAGCTTCAGGCATTGGATGACCCGTCCCTTTATTACCCTAAGAACTTGTATGACGAACTCACTGAAAAGGGTACTTTTAAGTACGATATCGAAGGAAACCCTTTAGACCCGAATCTCTTCACGTTCGGTTTTACGGCCCCTGGACAACCGACGAACCCCTTGATTCCTCGGGGTCTCGATGAAGAACAGATATTGGACCGCGTTTCGGATGTTATGCAGCAAGCTGAAGCAAATCCTAATAGCATGCTGATGTTTCCGACAGCATCAGGCCAGAATCGCCCGCGCCCCATTTATAGCGGCGACATCGGAGATGCAAAAAAAGCGCTTTATGCGGACATGCCCTTCGCCCCTACTCCCCGTTCCGAGACAAACCAGCCAGCAGGCGCATTTATTTTAGAAAATGAGCCATGGACGGGAGAAAGTAGAAACAGGGCTTCGCTTTTTCTCAACGAGGTATTGTCTCCTGACGAATTACGCCGGACGGCAGCGCACGAACTAGCCCACATGGGTGATGTTATAGATCCCGAAAATCTTTCGGTGCCGGATTTTTCACTCCCCTATTTTCAAACGCCCAATCCGTCAAATACATCCGACCTTTGGATAGATTTAAGTATGCAGCTAGACGATGCACGAGCCGCAGGAGACTTGGATCGGGTGGCTGAAATAGAAAAGACCCTTAGCCAATGGATGTCCCCGTGGATGTTGCATATGAGGGAAACCCCTGAAAATTTTGGGTACTCCCGCCTTAAGGTCCCGAAAGAACTTACGGCAGAGTTTTTGGCTGCTTTTAATGAAAATCCGGCGTTTGTACGCCAAATGTACCCCGAAGCACTCGCCGCCATACGACAAGCTAACAACGCCAACCCAAACAGGGCGTTTAACATCAACCAAATTCTTGCGCCCCTTGCAACAACAGGCGCGCTGGGGGCCATTACCCTAGGAAGTCTTAACAACGACGATGGCATTTAAACGCAGGAAACGCGAACGCCGTAACGAATATCTTGTACCTCACGCGGACCCAAAACGTCCTGTCCCGGTCTGCGCCAACCAGCGACAAATAGAAACCCGCGAAGAACAGTACCTGTACCAGCCCAGATTTAGCATTTCTCGCATACAGGACATAGCTAACCCGTACCACCAAATAACAGGCGAGTATGAAGCCGAGTGGTACAGGACGGAGTTTGGTCCGCCCTACAATTCTCAAGAGGAAATAGACCGCTACATAGATCCTCTTGACAACGAAAACGAACTAAAACACCTGCAACTCGAATTTCACGACACCCTGCATCGGTTGTTGAACTTCATCATGTTCGACCTGGAACACCCGGTTTGGGAAGGACGGTACGCCTACACAATTGGGGAAGCGTGGCTTCCAGACTGGCATCACGGGGCCTACGGCGAAAGCAACCAGTGCCTGAGTAAACGCTGTGGACTGGCTAGTCGTGTCAATATCGAAGGTAAAGCTAGTGGGGAAAATATTGGCGCCTTCAGTGCCTACTCTGTGTCAAAATTGCAACTAGGCGTAGACATACACCTGTTCCACATATCTCCGGCAGGGATTCGCGATTTGCGCAGCTCTTACGAGCATTACGAACCCGTGGTAGAGCAGTGGTTCAGCCTTCACCCCCGCGCTCGATGGGGGATGCAAGACGTAAAAGGTCCGCGCCCGTTTTTATTTTCTTTTGAATATGACGGACGTTGCACGTGAAACAAAAAGAAACTGATTGGGTTGGCAACGAACTGTTTAAACAGTCGATAAACGCCACCGCAGGCTCTTTAGAAAATCAACTTATCGCTCAAGAAATCGAGCGACGCCGCCGCGAATACAGGTACTTTATCGCAAGAATAAAAGATGCAAAATCTAGTCAAAAGACCGTGGAAGAAAAATAATACTCCCGGCATTTACCAAGACGTCCACTACTGCCGCCGTACGCGGAAGTTCCGCGCTCGCATACACATCCATAAGGGATGGATTGATCGAGGGCATAAAGACTTACAGGTGGATAGGTTCACTTTTGATGGCGGAAGACACCCTACTCGGGAGAAGGCTCGGGAAGTTGCAGCAAAACTAGCCAGAGCGTATTATGCCGCCTATCCGCCTGAAAAAGACGTTTAAACCATGAAGACGAATCTAAAACCTGCGAGCATTGTTGACGGTCAGTCACATGGTCGTGTCCCGACTAACCTGAAAGCCAAAGTCGGCGCTGTCGAAAAGACACCCAACCCGCCAAAAGGCAAGCAAGGTGGTCGCGCAACGCGCTCTATGGGCGGCTCTAACAAATACCGTTAGGGGTTACACCCCTGACGGTCCCGTTTGAATCCCGTACCTTCGTGCCGTACGTGCGCGCAGTTTCGGCACTCGACAACCAAAGGGTGCGGGTATTCATCGGGGTGCTTTAGCAGCGATATTTTTTCCCACAGTTTCTGTCGTGTGATAGGGATTCTGGTTCCCGGTATGACGTCCCTAGCTTCTGCTGTACGGGTCGCCCATATGGGGTACAACACTCTCGTGTCCCGACAACCACAGAAATCGCAAACGGGCCACTCTCGACCTGTTTGCCGCCTCGCCATGACGTGCAAAGCGTTCGCACGAAAGGCTAAAGGCCAGCTAAAAGACGTGATGTCCCAGGATTCCGTCCTTACAGCCCGATTTTTAGCGTCTTCTCGCGCTTTATTGGCTACTTCTTTGAACGTAGTAGGGTCGTTCAGTACGAGACTCCCCCAACGGCATTCATTCACTGTATGTGTTTCACCCTTGGCGACCCATTCGCCACATAGGGGGCAACGGTAAGCAGGATTTTTAGTCATGGAGCAGATTGAACTTCCTTACGGATTTGACCCTAGGCCGTACCAGCGCGGCATTTTTGAAGCCTATGACAAGGGCATTAAAAGAATGGTTTTGGTCCTGCATCGGCGTGCCGGAAAGGACTTGACATGCTGGAACCTAATGATTCGCGCCGCTATGCAGCGTGTAGGCACTTTCTATTACATGCTGCCCACTTTTACGCAGGCGCGGAAAGTTATTTTTGACGGCATCATAGGTGATGGCCGTCGATTTATCGATTTTATACCACCGCAACTCGTTGCGGGGAAAATTAACGAAACCCTGATGCGTATCCGTCTAGTCAACGGTTCTACGATTCAGCTTGTTGGCTCCGACCAAATTGACCGACTTATGGGTACCAACCCTATTGGGGTGGTCTTTTCGGAATACTCGCTATCCGACCCACGTTCCTGGGACTTTATTCGCCCGATTCTTCGTGAGAACGGGGGTTTCGCACTTTTTCAAGGTACCCCTCGGGGGCGTATCAATTGTTTACACGACATGCTCGACATGGCAAAGCAAAACCCCGGTTGGTATCACCAAGTCTCCGGGGTAGATGATACGGGTGCGTTGACCCCCGAAGATATTCAAGAAGAACGCGAAGCAGGTATGTCGGAGGAGCTAATTCAGCAAGAATTTTATTGTTCTTTCGACGGCGGCATGGACAGCGCTATTTACGCAGACCATGTGCAGCGCATGCGTGAAAACGACCAGATTACAAAAGTGCCGTTTAACCCTGCAATTCCCGTTTACACAGGGTGGGATATCGGTCTAGATACCACGTCGATTGTGTTTATTCAGACCCCGCAAGGCGGCGCTGTTAACATAATCGACTACTACGAGGCTAAAAATGTCGATCTTTCGCACTATGTCAATGTTCTAAATCAGAAAGGCTCGCAGCTTGGCTACAACTACAAGTACATGGTTTTTCCTTGGGACGTCAGGCGTCGAGAATGGGATGACGGACGCTCTCGGGAGCAAACGGCTAAAAAACTGGGTTTAAACGTCCGAGTTGCACAACAAATGCCCATTGAAGATGGCATTAACGCTGTTGCAAACATGCTATCTACGACTTATATCGACAGTGTTCGATGTGACCGACTGATTCAAGCCTTAGTGTCGTATCAAAGGCAAGCATCCAAACGCCCTGGCGAAGTACTACCAAAACCTCTCCACAACTGGGCTAGTCACCCGTGCGATGCACTACGCACTTTTGCAGTGGGTCGGCGGGGGTATCATGTGGACGAGCGTCCGGCTGACAGGTATGCTAAAGCGAGGTTTAAACAGTCCAAAAGTCGCCGTAGGGCGCATTCGTGGATGGGCGCATGAGCGTTGAGCAATTATTTGACGATGGATCTGATGCCGGGAACGTTTACCCCGACGAATCTCGTGACGTCCTAGAAGCCCGTGATCGCAGCATTACTGCTCATGGCGACTGGCGCGAAGAAATGGCGCTGTCTTTTAATTTTGTTGCGGGCCATCAATGGCACGACGACGATAAATCCCGACTCGAAGAAAACGACCGTCCCGCCGTAGTTTTTAACCGGACTGCACCTATTATCGACGCCGTAGCAGGTTACGAGTTAGACAACAGGCGGGAAGTCCACTACCGACCTCGGGGTGTTGCTGACGGCGACGGCATGATCGCTGAGGCTTTCACTGAAATGGCGCGCTATGTCCGAGATGGCATAGATGCCAATGACGAAGAATCGGAAGCGTATCGAGATCTTCTTATTTGCGGTATGGGCTGGACTGAAACGTGGGTAGATTACGACGAGGATCCCCTCGGGACCATCCGTATTACCCGCTTACCACCCGATGAAATGCGGTGGGACGAAAACGCACGCGCAGGCAATCTTTCTGATGCTGAGTGGATTCAACGTGAAACGTGGTGGGAACCCGCCGACGTTGAAGCTACGTGGCCCGATAAGTACGACGAGATCGGCGCGACAAAAGCGGAAAACTACCAGCAAGATGATTTTCTTTCAGAAACTCACGATGCGACTGAATCGTGGAAGTACGAAAACGATCAATCAGGCAAAAACGACACCTCTAACCGAATACGCATAATTCAGCATCAATATCGTATACGTGAAGACGTTTATTTGTTCCCGCGCCCTGACACGGGCAACTTCATTACGTTAAAAGAAGAACAATGGAACGCCATAAAGGAGCGACTCCCGGCGTTGGAGTCTCGCGTACGCAAGACGCGCCGATGGATGTATTACCAGAAAATTGTCGCAGGGGACGTTCTGGTCGAAGAATCTGAAACACCGACGCCCGATGGTTTCGGTTTTCAGTGCATGACAGGTAAACGAGACGAGTCCACTAACAATTTTTACGGGCTTGTTCGCGGACTTATAGACCCCCAGAAATGGGCTAACGTTTTTCTGTCAGCAGCTTTAAACACCTTTATGCACGCCGCTAAAGGCGGCGTTATGGTCGAAGAAGACGCCATCATGGATAAAGATGCGTTTGAAGACCAGTGGGCGAGTGCTGACGCGGTTCTGTGGCTGGAGTCGGGGGCACTACAAGCAGGCAAAATCCAGCCTAAAGAGCAGTCGGTAATCCCGCCCGCCCTAGACAAGCTTTTAGAGTTCGCCATTGGTTCACTACGCGATTGCTCCGGCGTGAACTTAGAAATGCTAGGCATGGTCGGTCACGACCAGTCAGGCAAACTTGAAGTCGAGCGGAAACAATCCGCGTTGACCATTTTGGCACCCTTTACAAACGCTTTAAAACGCTACCGCAAACGAGAAGGTCGCGTTCTACTAGGCTTAATGTCTAGCGTGTTTACCCCGGTATTGGTGCAGCGCATCATTAACAGGGAAGTGCCTCAGTGGAACGACGAGCAAGTCCGGCAGTTTGATATCGTCGTTGACGATGCGCCAAATAGTCCGAACCTCAAGCATGAGGTTTGGCAGCAAATGAAAGAGATCGTCCCCGCGATGGTCAAGGCAGGGATGCCTATCCCGCCTATGCTGCTGAAATACACCCCCTTACCGGAGTCCGCGTCCCAGGAATGGATGCAGTGGCTAGAACAGAATACGGGCGGTGGCGATACGCAGCAAATGGAAGCGCAGCTTCAAGAGCTTCAGGCCGCACTTCAGAAAGCACAACAACAACTGCAAGAAAACAACGCCAAGATTGCTGTGGCACAAATGAAAGCGCAGACCGACATGGCAGAAATTGCTATGGAAGAGCGCACTCATGAGCGCCGCATTGCGGGTCAAGAACGTTTAAAACAGTTGGAAATACTTGCCAATGCGAACATTTCGCAAGCCGACCGCGAGCTGCGTCGTCAAGAAATCGAAGGCCGTTTTCAGGTGGAAACTGCGCGCATTGAACAGGCTATGCAAGCTGCCACGTTGCAAGCTAGAACTACGCTTCAGACGACGGCGGATAACAACAATACAAAATTACAAACCGCCGATGAGCAAAACGAATCTCGCGAAAAAATTGCCGAGATGCAGGCAAGAACTACTCTTGCACAATCGCGTTTAAACGCACAACTTAGTGGAGATAACAACAATGGCTGAACCAGGACAAGTCAGCGATGCACATATTGACGCCCTATTTCCGGCAGAAGAAGAAACAGGAGATTTTTCGCCGCCAGAAGAACAAGAATCTCATGGTGGTGGACCAGTACCAGAAGGAACTTCTTTACCGGGAATCCTTCCCGGAGATGAGGTTTCTGAAACTGAAGTAGAAGCTGAAACTGAAACTGAAGTAGAAGCTGAAGTTGAAGCCGAACCCATTTCGTCTTCAGGCCGAAAAACAGCAAACGAACGAATCCAAGAACTCACAGCGCAGCGTAACGAAACCCGCGAACGCCTTGCCGCAGTTGAAGGCAGATTCCAGCAAATGCTGGACATGATGAATGCCCAGCAGCAACAAGCGCAGGCGCAAACTGCTGCCGAACAAGTTCCAGAAATACCGGAGATGGACGACGATCCTGTTGGACATCTTTCTGCTAGATTAGAAAGAGCAGAGCGTTTAAACGCTGAATTGCATCAACAGTTTTCGGGTAATCAACAGCAGCAACAACAAGCAGCCTACGCACAACGCGTTGCTCAAGGCGTTAAGCAGTCGGAAGACAGTTTTGCGCAACAGCACGAAGACTACTATCCCGCCGTTGAAGCGCTGAAAAAAGCGCGTTTCGAAACTTGGAAAAACGTAGGTTATTCCGATGAAGATGCGGCGCGCGCAGTTAATCAAGAGGCTTATACACTAGCTGCACAGACCATGCAGAATGGGCAAGACCCCGCAACCGTGTTTTACAACATGGCAAAGCCCTACGCTCCTGTTGCACAAACCCTTGAAGAATCTAATTCTGTAGGAAGTCAGCCTGCACAGAGGCCAGGAAGCCTTGGGCAGCGAGGCAAATCTCCTGCAAAACGTTCAGCTAAACTCACGATAGAAAACGTGATGAACCTTACTGACGCGCAAATGGCAAAGCTGTCTGACGAACAGTGGTTCCAGTTGCATAAAGACGCCGGACTTGTTTAAACGCCTTGTCCGTGATAACGTCTCACGAATTACGCTCATCGCACGTTACGCGGTATTGTCACCATTTACGCATGACCCACGTTACGGGACAAAGAAGGATTTTTGTTTAACCTGCGAAGGGATACTTAGATGGCAGATTCGAATTGGGGCGTAAATAGTCCCGAGGCGGTCAAACTCTGGTCCCGTCGTTTGTGGCATGAGTCGCTAAAGCAGACCTATATCAGTAAGTTTATGGGTCGTGACAGCAATTCCGTGCTGCAAGTCGTTGAAGACACTTCTAAGTCTGAAGGCGACCGTGTGCGTTGTACGCTTCGCATGCTTTTAAATGGCGACGGTATCTCTGGAGACGACACGCTGGAAGGAAACGAGGAAGCTCTCGTGACCTTTACAGACGACTTGATAATTGACCAATTGCGTCACGCAGTCCGGTCAAATGGTCGTATGTCTGAACAACGCGTTCCGTTTTCGGTCCGTAACGAGGCTCGCCTTGCACTGCAAGACTGGCAAGCTGATCGATGGGACACTTGGTTCTTTAACCAGTTATGCGGCAATACTGCGGTAACTGATACACGTTACACAGGGCTACAAAGCACGCTTGCTCCTGACGCCGACCATCACTTTGTGATGAAGGGCGGTATTCAAGCGAAGGGTTCCATTACGGAGTCTTCGGTTGGTTCCGCGTCGACGTCGAACAAGATCAAGCTTGTGGCTATCGATGAACTCATCGCGCATGCGAAGACCATCAGTCCTCAAATTCGTCCCATCCGTGATGGCGGCGACGAGTACTATGTGATGTTTCTGCATCCGCGCCAAGTGAAGGATCTGCGTACTGACGCAGCTTCCGGTGAAATCACTTGGTACGACACTCAAAAAGCCGCTATGCAAGGTGGTCGGGTCGATAACAACCCGATTTTCACTGGTGCACTAGGTGTATACAACGGTGTCGTGTTGCATGAGTCCACTCGTGTAACCGGAGGTGCTTCGGGTGCCGTGGCTGAATCGAAGGTTAAACGCGCTGTTTTCTGTGGCGCTCAATCTGCGGTTATGGCTTTCGGTCGAGGTTATGGACCTGGTTCGAAGATGCAGTGGGTCGAGGAGAAGTTCGACTACACCAATAAGCTTGGTGTCTCCGCTGGCTGTATCGCAGGTCTTAAGAAGGCGCGCTATAACGGTTCGGACTTCGGCACCTTGGTGCTGGCAACGTCCTGGACTGGCGCATAAAGGAGGGAAGTAGATATGGCTACCGTTACTGCTTCCGTTGCTGCTAACACGTACGTCGCTAAAGGCAACCACGTCAACAACATCGTTGCGGGTAACTACGCTGGAGCTTTGTCTCTGTCGGGTTCTTCGCGCCTGTTGATGGCAAAGGTACCTGCGAATGCTAAATCTGTTCAGCTCATTGTCCGTCACGTCTCTGGCGCGTCGACAGGTGTGATGAACTACGGTATTCGCAACGGCGCGGGTGACTCGGCTACGGTGTCGGCTCTTGGGTCGAGCATCGCATCGGGTGTAACTCACATCAGCCCACCGCTTGATCTAACGTGGGATGACGCCAACGGCGAACGTGTGAAGTATGTTGTGGCTAGTGCCGTATCCGGCACGGTGACTGCTTCGCTGAGTTTCAGCTACCAAGTCACTTACATCTTCTAAGCGGCCTCCAACCGGACACTCCCGCCTCAATCTGAGGCGGGAGATTTTTGGAGGTTACAATTGGCTGGTATCGAAGAGGGCGCTTCCGCGCCGCAATGGTTTGTCGAGTCTGTACAAACCGTACAAAAAATTTTATCTACTGCTGACCGTTCGCAAGACGACATGGCGTACGCCGCACATCTTTGCGAGCAAATGCTTCAATTCGACCGTTTAAACGTACCCATAATTTTTCTTCTGGGTACCGTTTATATGCAAGCCAACAAAACGGGTGTTGCGGAATGCATGCTGGAGTTATGCACCCACTTAGACCCTAAGTTTGCAGAGGCTTACAACAACCTAGGTTTCATTGCTCAAATTCAAGGGCGTTGGGACGAGGCGCAATCAAATTTTGAGCGCTGCCTTGATTTGCAACCCGACAATATCGAAGCGCTTTCCAACTACGGTTCTATGTTCGTTAACGCAGGCGAACCTCAAAAAGCCATCGACATTGCGCAACGCGTATTGGCCCAACAGCCTGATAACGCGGACGCTGCTTGGAACGCGGCTCTCGCGTACCTAGAGCTTGGTGACTGGAAAGAAGGTTGGTCCCTGTATCGAAAAGGACTAGACCTGTCTCTAGTGTCCAGTACACAGCGCAAGCGCCGATACAAAGACCTTCCCTATTGGGACGGTAAAACCGTCCAAAAAGTCGTCGTATACGGCGAGCAGGGAGTTGGGGACGAAATCATGGGCGTATCCATGATTAACGACTTGATAGCGTTTCTAGGCGTAGAAAACATTATTCTCGAAGCGCATCCGCGTTTATACGGCGCTTACAGGCGCTCTTTCCCAGGTCTTACGGTTTACGGTACCCGAAAAATCGAAGGTATCCCTGTGTGGCATAAATGGGACAAGCCAGACGCAAAAATCCCCCTGCTAGGTCTTGGCGAGTATCTTCGCAGCACTGACGAACATTTTCGTGCTGCACGAAAGCCCTATTTATCCGTGGTGCCCTCCTACGTGGAGAGGTTTAAACACCTGCTTACCATGAAAAAACCTGTGGTGGGCATTTCGTGGAACGGGGGCAGCATGCAAACCCGCGCCATGTCTCGGTCAATGGCTCTACACGATTTTCATGAAAATATTATTGAGCCTTTCAAAGACCGTATTCAGTTCGTAAGCCTTCAGTACGATCCTTCGGATAACCCCGGTTTTTGGGACAAACCCCTTTCGCGCTATCGCAAAGACACGGGTATCGACTTGATTCATTACGGGGAAGTCGTTAACAACCTCGATATTTGTTACGGAGGTCTAATTCACTGTTTGGACCTTGTTATCTCCGTAAACACGTCTCTCGTCCACGCATGCGGCGCATACGGGGTGGAGTGCCTTACCTTGACTCCGAAGGACGTAGCGTGGCGCTACGGGTCTTCAGGGAGCCATATGCCCTGGTACGGGACTCATGTCGAAGTAACGCGGCAGACAGAACGGGGAGACTGGACTGTGCCCGTTCAACGCGCCCATGAACGTATGGAGCGACTACTCAGTGAATAAACTTATTTCAAGCGCCTATCAACAGCAGCTACAAAAACTTCATCGTGATCGTGAGGATTTTGGTAGGTCCCAGCATCGATGGGCTTTACACCTAAACACCATAACCGACGTCTTAAATACGATTGACGTACTTGACTATGGTTGTGGGAAAGGCTCTCTACCTCTGTTTATGCCTTTCGATATTAACTGCTACGACCCTGCCGTTCCTGAATTTTCAAACCCGCCCGCTCCATCGGACATCGTGTTTTGTACGGATGTGCTGGAGCACGTCGAAATCGAACACGAAGACGCAGTGCTGGAAGATTTGTATAGGCTAACGCAGCGGTTGTTGTTCGTTAACATCAACTTACAAAAAGCCAGTAAGGAACTTCCTGACGGGCGTAATGCACACATCAATCTGAAGACAATTGAAGAGTGGTTAGACCAACTTCATAATGTAGGATTTGAGCTTGAGTTCGGGCCAGAAAAGATGTGTTTAAACGGGCTGTTTGATGGTAACCCGTATGATTTTACGGCAATTTTCCGCCCTCAAGAAGCAGCGCCTTTACCTTCTGAACTGTCTTTTCTTGTAAAAGACACGACATGGACCAAAGAGACACCTACCCTATGAGAGACGTAAACCGCATTTTTATCCATCATTCCGCCACCACTGTCGACCAAACCGTTAACGTCGAAGTCTTAGACCAGTGGCATCGTGCGCGGGGCTTTTCAGGCATTGGGTACCACTATGTGATCCTTCGTGACGGTACCGTCGAGAAAGGGCGTCCCGAGCTTAAAGTAGGCGCACACGTAAAAAACCACAATACAGGCTCTTTGGGCATCTGCCTGGTCGGTGGTTTAAACGCTCAAAAGAAAGCCGAAAACAACTTTACAGACTCACAATTTAACGCTCTGCGTAAGTTGCTTAAGTCCCTTATAGACAAGTATGGGGAGGTTGAGGTTCTCGGGCATAAGGAAGTTGCGCAAACCGAATGCCCTCCTTTTGATGTGCAAGCTTGGTTGGCTGACAACCTAGCTAAGACTGATGCACCCTCGGTGAAAATGAGCGTTGAAATTACCCCTCAGATTGAGACGCAACTAAAGGGTATTGAAAACGGCCTCGCAAACATACGGACGCTCTGGTCGTCGTCCTGGTCGTCGTCCTTGCAACTTGAACTAGGGGGTCTTGAAGACTGCACTAAAAACCTTCGGTCACTATTGAAGAATGATTAACCACCTTCAGGTGGTCATTGGGTACGACCCTAAAGAATCCCTAGCCGCCTATGTGCTCGCTCACAGCATTTCGCGCCGTGCTACGTGTCCGGTAAGTATCGTATTTTTACGACGGCACGTCTTAGAAAGTGCGGGCTACTATAGCCGTGCGCCGGATGAAAAAGCTTCAACAGACTTTAGCCTAACGCGGTTTTTAACCCCTTTCCTGAACGGTTATACCAACCCAATCCTGTTCCTCGATTGCGACATGCTAATGATGGTCGACGTAAACGAGCTGTTTAAACAGACCGTTATGACAGACCCTACCAAAGCTGTGTGGGTCGTGAAGCACGATTACACCCCCGGCAAGGGCATCAAAATGCTCGGCCAAGAGCAGCATGTATACCCCCGCAAGAACTGGTCTTCTTTCATGCTGTTCAACCCCATGGTCCGCCATTCAGTGCCAAGTTTTTATGCTGCGAATCACGAGACTCCGGCTTATCTACACCGCATGGAATGGTGCAAAAAAGGCTACATCGGCAACCTCGATCCCCGCTGGAACTGGCTGGTAGGGGAGTACCACAGCGAACTCCCTGATGAAGAAGTTTTGTGCCTCCACTGGACTTGCGGAGGCCCTTGGTGGACCCAGTACAAAGACGCACCTTACGCCCACTTATGGCATGCCGAATTGCGCTCGATGATGAATGAGGGAGGAGGTGAATACTCCATCGCGCGCGACTTTGAACGCGCTCAAAACGAGGTTACAGCAGATGCGTCGTAGGCAAAGGTACACTGTAAAAAAGCCCGAGGTTGAGGCAAAAATTGCCAAAACCGAGTCTAGTAGTCATGTATTAGGCGCCGAAGTTTCTAAAAACGAAAGTCCTAAACCTCCAATTACTGTTAAGAAAACGCCAAAAATTAACAGTGAAACCGCACCTTTTACACCCCACAGTAAGCCCCGTAAAAGGGCCAAAAAGCTAGAGAAATTCAGGGTTTTATAGTCACCTTCTAACACAGTATTACAGTATTACAGTAGATAAAATAATATGTACGTGTTGTGTATGTACATCACACAGTGTTCTCTATATAAGTTTCCAACCACTGTTTTACTGTAATACTGTAAATCCTCTCATCCCTGTGAAGACTAGCCCCCCTTGACTCTATGGGGTAAACTGTGAGCCATGAGCACCTGGGGAGATATGAAGGCGCAGATCGTCCGCGAAATGAAACGCGGCGAAATGAGCGTGTCTGCAACGGCAATTCCGTCTGCTATGGCGCAGGCTATCCGTTTTTGGCAGAACGACCGCTTTTGGTTCAACGAGTTCGTAGAAAATTCATTTTCGGCGTCCGCTTCCACGACCTACGTTAGCCTCCCGGTTTCTCCTGTTATCATTGACGACGTTCGGGTGACAATCTCGACCCGAGTGTATGCACTGATTGAAAAGCCTTGGGGCAGCTTAAATTTCGCTGACTCAGGGCAGTACTTTGGTTACCCTGACTACTACTCGTTTAAAGCCGAGCAGCTTCGCCTGTATCCGGCACCCTCTCAAAATTATTTACTAGACATCTCAGGGGTTCGGGTTCTTCCTGAGACTACAAGCGCTGGCGTTTCCAATTCCGCGTCTAACGCTTGGACTAATGAAGCTGAAGCACTTATTCGCGTGCAAGCTAAATCGTTCCTTTACCGCAATGAGTTGCTCTCCCCTCAACTCGCGGACCAAATGGACGCCGAAGCTAAACGCCATTACGGTTCCCTCCGCAGACGTTCAAATCTCCTGTTACCTCGCGGGAAGATACGTGGTAGGTACTGATGGCATACGTGAAAGTGCAAGGCTTCGCACCCGACGCGGAATTTGCCACCGCTGAACTCTGGACAGACTGCGATTTATTAGTCCCAACGCTCCGGGGGTTTCAATCGCTGGAAAAAGGAGTTTCAGTCGGTGGCGATACCGCACCTTCATCCATATGTTCGGTTGTGTCTTTTCGCAACCAGGACTATTCCAACCGTACTTTAGCGGGTTCTAAAGGTACTGCGTCTGCTGCTTCGTCTTCTCTGTACGACGTAACAGGTACTGCGTGGACCAATATTAACGGCGCTTCAGGCCCTTACACAGCGACGCCTTCGGCTCGTTGGACGTGGGCTATTTACAATGACGCGGTGTTCGCCGCGCAAAAAGGCACACAGCTTCTCAAGCAACCCCAAGCAGGTGCTGACTTCACAGTAGTTACGGGGGCACCACAGGCAACTATTGCAGTTTCTGTGCTCGACCAAATTGTCTGTTTTAATACTGTAGACGCGACGTATGGCGATTCTCCGAATCGCTGGTGGTGTTCTGCGGCAGGTAATCCTTTAGGCGGCGATAACTCGTGGACGGCTGATATCGCTACGCAAGCGACAACGGGCCTGCTTACAGACGGCCCCGGCCCTATTGTGGCAGCAGGTAGAGTCGGTTCGAATCTTGTAGCGTTTAAACTCGATCATATGTATATCGGGCAATATGTTGGCACCCCCGAAGTTTGGGGTTGGGCGCGTGTTCCCGGCGACGGGTTGGGTACGTGGGGCAGTCATTCAGTTGCAGACGTTGAAGGTGTTGGGCTTTTGTTTCCGGGCCGAGACAACTTCTATATTTTTGACGGCTCCCGAGCACAACCTATCGGCACTAACCGAGTCGCGCAGTTTTTTATTAGCGACCTAGATACAGATTTTGCTGACGTTATTGTTGCGTTTCACGACCGTGAAACATCACGCGTGTTTTGGCACTACCCGAGCACATCGGGGGGTTTAAACATCGGAGTGTTGGACCGCTATCTTTGCTACAACTATCGTGCAGACACTTGGACGTACGGACGTAAAACTATAGCGTTTCCTTTTTCGTATGTTGTTCCAGGGACTACTTACGGTGAACTTGGCAGTCACTATACAACGTGGGCAGATTTACCTGCCGCTACCTACGACCGCGCGTTTGCGTCTGCTAACAGCTATATAGCCTCGTATGTCAGTCCTGAAGGAGAAATTTTCACTTACACAGGCACTGGCGAAAACTCTTATTACGAAACGGGTTATGCGGGTCAGGACGGCTTAATTATGGCCCACTCCCGTACGCGCCCTCGTTTTATGGTTGCGCCCACTACAGGCACGGCACGACATGATATTGTCGATCAACTCGGTGCGTCCCCTACGACTATCCGTAGTGACATCGAAATGACAAATGGAGCTTTCGACCACGTTTACGCAGGTCGTTGGCACCGCATGCGGCACTCGTTTACTGGCAGCATGGAACTGACTGGTTACGATGTGGAGTTTTCTGAATTTAGTTTGGAGTAGTCCCCATGCCCGAACGAGTCAGAAGACTTACCGCCCTACCTACCGATATGCCTCCATTGTGGCGGCAGACACTGGAGCAAGTGTTTCAAGAGATTTCTAGGCAGGTTAATTGGACCAGTATAGACGTGACTGCAGTTGCCACGTCTCAAGCTGTCGGTCACGATTTTGTGAAAGTGGACGCGTCTGCTTCCGCTGTGACGGTCACGCTACCCAAACCTAACGAGTGGTTCGACCGTATTTTGCGGGTCAAGAAAATAGACGCAACTTCTAACCCTGTAAATGTCGTGTGTTACGACGGCAGCGATATTGACGGAACTCTTACGGTTGCGATCTCACAGCAGTACACCGCGCTTCAGTTTATAAGCGACGGCAAAGATTGGTGGGTTGTATGAGCTATATAACAGACCTCGGCTACGATACGTCAACGTTCTTTTTGGAAGCCGCAAGGGGGAATATCCCAGGCGTACAAACTGTGCATAAGTTTGGCTCTAACCCCAACGTAGGGGGTACTGAAGAAGACGTGTGGGCGGCAGGCGGCAAATATAATTGGATGCAAGGCGCTGAACAACTGCGTATTTTCAGTAGTGACGCCGCAGACCAATCAGCAGGTACAGGGTGCCGTAGCATCAAAGTTATTGGCCTTGATGCGGATTTTAGCCAGGTGTCGAGCGTAGTCGCCCTTTCCGGTACTTCGACGGTAACGTCCACGGCGACTATGGTCCGTGTTGTACGGGCTTACGCGGAGACGGTCGGCACGTATACAGGTTCAAATATCGGCAACCTTACGGTGGCATCCCCTACATACGGCAATGTGGCCTACATTGAGGCCGCGAGGGGCCAGACCCAGCTTAGTATGTATACCGTGCCGAAAAACAAAACCGCCGCGTTAGTAGACTTTATAGTCAACGTGGGCGTCTCAAATAAGTCCTGCGACGTCGGTTTTTGGCAGCGGCAGCTCGCGGATGATGTGACAGCACCTTTTACCAGTCAGCGCCTAGTTACTTTCTTTCGAGGCCTCGACGGGTCCCCCGCAGCCATAAATTTTGAGTCCCCGCCGCTGTTTCCAGAAAAAACAGACCTTTGGGCCACTGGACAATTTCCTTCTGGGTCGGGTGCCGCCGTAGATGTGACATATGAGTTAGTTCTTTTTGACGACTAGGAAAGGTATGGACAAGGTTAGGCTGGTTGACCCTTCAGAATTGCACTGGGTGTGGGACGATATCAAACCCGATGTAATAGCGTGTTTAAACACTGAGGAAGATGATGTTTGGCCCGAAGACGTGTACACTGCGATCAGGACCGGAACTGCGTGGCTGGTTTATGCAAGTGATGAGAAAGGCTATCAAGGGATGGCAATCATTACGGAGTGGATTGACCCGTATAATCCGAAGGTTAAAAAGATCCACATCTGGCTTTGTTCCACAAGTTCGGAATTGATTACCAAGGAAGGTTTGGCTCTTATTGAAAACTTCGCCCGTATGAGGCAAGCGCAAAAAGTAGCGCTAACCAGTTCAAACTGGGCGTTTAAACGCTGGGGAGAACAGCGAGGTTTCAAAGTAGCCAGTATAGAAATCAGCAAGGAGGTCTGATCATGGGCATGGGCAAAAAGCAAGAGAGTCCACAAGCGGCACCCTCTCAAAATGTTGTCAACGTTGCTCGACCAGCCCCGTTTGTTGAAGAATATCTTCCCGGTTTTCTTCAGCGCGCGGATGTAGCTAGTCAACTTCCCTACAGCCCCTATCCGGGGGAACAAGTCGCGCCTTTAAACTCTCTTCACCACAGAGCTTTGAGTCAAGGTAGTCAGGCAATGAATACTATTTTGCCTGGTGTACTAGGTACCCTGGCGAATGTGGCAGGTGGAGGATGGGCTTCCACCAACCCGTTTGCGCGCCCCGCCGGATCTGTCCCCTTACCAGCCAAAGGAGGCGCAGCACCGAGTCCTGGCGGTGTTCCGCCATCGGCGGGGGGCGCATCTATTACTGCCCCAGGCGCTCCGATGTCTCAGATGTCTTCGGCATATCAGACGCCTTTAGCACCTACGACGCCTCTGGTGGCACCTAGTAACCCTTTGAACGTGGAACCAGGGTTTACGCCGACTAATACTCTTGCTTCGCCAGTCGCAGAAGAAGCAGCAGCTCCAGCAGCTATTCCGCCTACTGCGCAAATTGACCCTCGTTTTTCATATGAGGGGGCGGTAAAACGGCCAATATCAACCTTAGGGGCAGAGTTAGTACCTGACCAAATTAAAATGCGGACGCTTGGATTCAGTCCTTTTCAACCTGTTCCTGACCCCGCTAAAGGTCCTGCTTATACGATTATCCCCACTATGACAGGGCAACCAGGAATAGTTATGGACGCTGCGGCACCGATGACCCGTCGTCAGATGTGGGATATTCTAGAAATGCAAGACCTAGAACACCAAGTTGGCGGCGATTCTGGCGACCAGTAATTTCCGCAAATTAGATAAGGTGAATAAAAATGGGACAAACTGCTCAAGGAGCACAGGGGGTGAACCCCAACACTAGCCCTACGGCACAAGCAAACTCGTATGCAGGGCCAAACCCTTTTGCTTCGGGTATGTTTGATCGTGCCGCTGATATGGTCACTGCTCGCTCTGCTAACTCTATGGCTCGCATGGGTTTAACAAACACGGGCGTGAATCAAATGCAGTCCCGTGCTTTAAACGACCTAGCCACGCAGATCGGCGGCACAGCTTACGAGGCTGACATGAACCGCGCGGTCGCCATGCGCGAAGCTGATTTAAACCGTCAGTTTGGCGCAGTTCAAGCCCTCCCCGGTATGCTCACCGGAATCACACAATACGGCCTTGGCCTCGGTGATGTCGGGCGCAATGTCGATCAGCAACGCATTAACGCTGCTATACAGCAATGGACCGCTGCTCAAAACCAACCTTTGATTGGGCTAGACACGCTCGGTCAAGCGCTTGGTCTGGCCGCAGGTGCAGGCGGCGGTATAAACGTCTCTCAGAACCAACCAGGAATGTTTTCGCCTACTAACACCTCTGGAATACTATCTGGTTGGAGTCCTTTCTAATGGGTTCCGCCTTGAAAACCATCGCTCCAGTTGCCGCCACTCTCGCTCCCGCAGCGGCACTCGGTACGGTCGGTGCGGCGGGTGCTCCGGCAGTGATAAGTTCTATGGGTCCCGGTGTCATCGGGACGTCCACTGTGGCAGGTATGGCTCCTGGCATAGCTGCGGCAGGGTTTACTGCGCCCTCTGCGTTTGGTTTTTCCGACATGATGGACCTGGGTCAAGCAGCTTCGGGGTTGTTCCCACAGCAACAACCACCTCGTGTTGCGGGGCCTCCAAGCGCAGGACGCCCCGGCGTACAGGGCAGGGCGATGAATGTATCTCGTAACGCCCAGCCTACGTTTATGGTTCCGGCTCACAAAGCGGTTGATTCGTTCCGTGGCTCTAAGGTTCACTCGTTTTATCACGGGGGTCGTCAATAATGCCTTCCTATGACCAGTTTTCTCCCGCGTATGACGCAACGCAGCAATATAACGCTTCCGCAGCAGGCGGGGGCACTGGTATGTCAGGCATTCTTGGCGGCTCCGGTGGTAACGGGATGGGTATGCTTGCATATATGCTACCACTGGTTGCAGGTGCCCTATCCGGTGGTCGCATTGACCCCTCTCCTTTTTACGGTGCTCTTGCCTCTATGCAAAAGCGCGACCAGGCCCGTATAGCTCGTAACATCGAACTTCAGCGCCAGCAACAGGCGGACCTCCGTGCGCAGCAAATACATAAACTGCGTGTCGCGGAGCTTGAGGGCAAAGCGAGTGACAGAAACCGCACGAAAGCACTACGCGAAGAACTTGACACCCCCGAGGGACTAGCAAGATTTGAAGCTATGTCTCCAATTCAACAGGCGATGACTCTAAAAGCGCTTGGCATAGATCGTGAGGACCTTACAGGGAAGACGTATAAACCTGACCGCCAGTGGATAGGTATTGGAGGCGGTAAAGAGCAACTAATGTTCATTTCCCGAGACGGTAAAATGCAACCTGCTACGGGTCCTGATGGAAAATCTCCCGTTATTCAACAGCGCTGGAGACCAACTGATAGTGGTAGCGGTGACTCAGCAGACGCCTTGTATAGATCCGTAAATCCGGGCCGTTTATTTGCTCATATAGATAATTTGCTTCGAAAGCCAAACGCTTCACGGGAAGATCTGTTAAGTGCGCGTTCGATGTTAGACGGCGTAATCCGCGAACAGACTCGCGCTAAACCCACTCAAGCTGGTGTAGTTCGTGCAGCAGCTACGGAACAATCGCTCAGTCGAATGAGAGCTTTAAACGAACGGTTGGGGGACGATACTGCGATAACGCGAACACTATCACAATCCCCAACCTCGCCCCCTACAGCTTTACCTGACGTTTCCGAAGACGCGCAAATCGTCCCGGAGGTCGTCCCGCTGGAAACCGACCCGAGTCAACTCGGTACGGGTCAACCTACAGGGACTCAAACCGACCCGAGTCAACTCGGTACGGGTCAACCTACAGGGACTCAAACCGACGCGGCTCAACTCGGTATGGGCCAGACTCAAGCGCCTACATCCGCGTTTGTTATACCTTTCGGTCCAAACTTTGAAAACAACGTAAAGCTTGCGATGCAAAATTTTACAGGGAGTGAAATCCCTGTAACTGGAAATCGCGGCGGTGTTCCGTATAAACGTTTTACAACGGCACAAGGCGACGAAATTGTTTACATAGATAAAAGCACAGGCGCAGAAAAACAAAAAGGTCTCGGCGCACCGCTGCACCGCAGAGCTATTCATTTTTTAGAAGCTGAAACACTAAGACTTCGACAAGCATTGGTTGAAGGAAAAGTTAAGGTAGGCATACCTGGCGCTTTTGAGGCGGAATATGCGGGGTTGATTCGACAGTTCCCCTCGCTAGCGAAAAGCTATAGAAATCTTACTGGACGCAAGCTTGATACGGCGGAATCGGATTTCCGTGCCAGAGTAGAATCTCTTGTACTTGGTCTGCAAGAGTTGGTTACTTTGGAGAAAGGGAAATTTAGTGACCGCGACGTAAAAAGGGTCAAGAAAGCTTTACTTGATGTAGATTACACAACTGACACTATAAAAGCTCTAACCGGATTAGAACGAATCCAAAATTTGCTCGACTACGCAGACAGCTATTACTTCGACGACAAAAGGTATGCGGAGCATTATGCTAACCAGAGGTTCCGAGCACAATGAGTATAGAACAACAAAGGCGCGCGTTAGCTGCGGACATAGCGCGGGTTCAAGAGAAAATAGGGTCCGGAGATCTTGCTGGGAGTTTTTTAGGTACTGGTGCGTATGAAGCGAAACTGCAACAAATGTTGTTGGAAGCCACTGAAGGAGCCGCACCGCTCGTCTTCGACAAGTTCGGTGCCCTTACTCCAGCCCAGCTTGTTGCGGGAGAAGATCCTCGCGTAGCTTACACGGGAGTCGCTCATGAAGGGCTACGAGAAGCACTAAGTAACGCCGATACTGACGCAGAACGTGCTCACGTTATGACCAATTTCGTGGGCGAAGGTAATTGGAGCCTGTCGGCGGGTGATTACGTTGTAAAGCCCAAAGGCATGGAGAATCTTGGTTTAAAGCCCGATCCCTATGGGCGTCCTACCGCAGTTGATAAACCACTTACTGTATTTGGTGGCGCAGAAGCAGAAGGCTTCGGTCAAACGCTGGTTAAGCCTTTTGCTAACATAGCGCAGAGCGTAGAGCCTGAAGATTTCGATGATGTACAAAGCCAATTGGTCCCTTTGGCGGCTTCTACCATCGCCGCTGAAGTCGCGGCTCCAATAGTTCCAGGTTCGGGTTTTGCAGCCACGGCTACGCGTCTTGGACTGCGGGGTGGTGGCGCTTACGGGGGCGGCGCTGGCGGGCAAATGCTCGTTGACGAGTTTTTAGAAGATCCACGGTTTAATCTAGAAACCCCCGAACAACAATTGGAACGGCAGCATGCGACGGGGATGGAAGCCCTTTATGGTGAGACAGCCGCCGCCGGACTTGCACGGGTAGCGCGAAAAGTTATATCGCCAAACCGCAACAAACGTACTGAAATTGTAAACCAGTTAGCTGACGAAGCAGAGGAAATGGGTTTAAACGTCCCATCTGGGCATCTGGTTGGTAACTCTCTGCTTGACCGCGCCGAAGGCATGATAGACACGGTGCTTGGCGGCACGCGCACGGTAGAAAATACAAAAATCTTAAACACAAAACTACAGGAATTTATAGACACCTATACTACGTCAGAAAACCCTGCCGAGCGGATAGTTGGATCAGTTCTAAAGAAAAAACAAAACTGGTCTGCGGGTCCGGCAGAAAGAAGGTGGGCTAAAGTTTTTGACGCTTTCGGTTCTGCCCCCGTGGTACCAACAGGTAACCTGACAAACACCGCTAAAAAATGGTTGCGGGGTGCCGCTTTAAACATTAAAGGCGAACCCACGGGGATGACAGATGCTACAAGGAATTTTCTTCAGAAATACGCAGATTCAAAAGCTACAATTACGGCCCGTGAATTTCACAATATGCGCTCGTATCTCAACTCGTTTCTCAAAGATACGGCAGTTGCGCCGGATGTGGGACGTAAGCAGATTAGAGAGTTAAAAGAAGCGCTAGATAAAGATTTAAACGCTTTAGGCACTCAGGGCGGCGAAAAAATGGCTCGCGCTGTTAAAGGCTACCACACCACGAAAAGGTGGTACGGGCGTGAAAGAGAAAAGTTTAATGTCGACTTGCTGAATAAACTTGTAAAAGAAACGGACAAAAACATTAACCTTGAGCCTATTGAGCTAGGCACAATTATTTTTAACGCGAAAGGCAAACCTGACCAACTTGCGAAGCTTGTGAATAAGCTTACGCCTATGGCTCGCAAAGATCTTCAAGGTGCGATTATGGCGAAGCTTGCTGACGTGGCTCGCGACGTACCTATGAACGTAAAAGATGAATTAGCAGGGATTCATGTTTTAAGAGGTAAAAAATTTAAAGAAGCGTTAGACCAGTTAGGTCCCGAATCTACTGACCTGATTTTCGGAAAAGGCGCTTACGATGAATTTAATAAATTCAGCCGTATGATGCGATTAGTTGCCCCGGAAGGAGTGCTGTCAGGCGGCTTAGTTGCTGCGTCAGTTGCTTTAAGTCCTATTAAAAATCTACCAAAACTTGTCGGTATGCGGATAGCCTCAAAACTGGCGACTTCTAAAATGGGTCGAAATTATTTACAAAGCGCATTATTAAATCCCAATACCACCGCAGGGCGAGCATCGACACGAGCTTTAAACACCTTAATCCGCCTATGGATACAGGAAGAAAACCTGGTCGAACAAACGCCACAAACCGACATACCACTCGCTAAAGTCCCAAGCAGAGGATAAACCGATGGCCGCAAATGAGGCTTTAAACGCTCTGTCAACGACAGACGCGAACAACACACCGAATGACACGGACGTCATTGGGACTACACTTGACGATGAACTTAGGTCCGTCAAAGCAAATATTGCCCGTAGCGCGCGGGAAGAAACCACTTCGACTATAACTAGCGCTGCAACTCTAGGTGTTACGGCGCTGAATAAGATAATCCCTGTAACGGGCAATACCACTGTTACGTTACTTCCCGTTGCGACAGCCAAAGTCGGTTTCCGCGTCTCGATTATAAAAACTGACGCTTCGAACACCGTCACTATCGATGCAGACGGCTCAGAAACGATTAACGGTGCAGCTAACTACACGCTGGGAACGCAATACGAGCTGGTCCAACTAGTCACTAACGGCACTCGCTGGTTCGTGGAATCGTCGACCGGATTCGTCAAAACGTCTGGCGATGCAATGACAGGCGACTTGACGTTTGGTGACAACGACAAAGCTATATTCGGCGCTGGGTCTGACCTACAGATTTTTCATGATGGTAGTAACTCGACCATTCGGGACAGTGGGACAGGGGCGCTTACACTGCAATCTAATCAGATGAATGTGCAGAGTTCGACAGGAGAGCAGTCAGCACAGTTTAATGAAAACTCAGATGTTAAACTATATTTCGACAACTCCGAGACACTCGCCACCACAGCCTCAGGCATCGCACTCAATGGAGGCCAAACAAATCAAATCACCATCAAAAGCACTGGGGGTTCTGGATTCACGCAGGGCGATATTGTCATTGAAGGCCACCCTTCCGATAGCTCACCGGGAACCCGAGGCCAAGGAATCTACTACTTCAACGAAGGAAATGACCGCACCTACTATTCCGGCACGCTTTACAACAACGGTACTGTTTGGGGTGTAGCTTCAACCACCGGAACAAGCCTAGCTACAGCTGCTGCTAACACTACAAACTCTCTTCTTGCTGTTGATGGAGTTAGCGGCGGCGTAAGGATTGGGACGACCAGCAATATTTTCAATTCGGCCACTAATGAACGCGCTTCAATTAAAAACCCTTCAACGGGCGCTGCGCTTACACTGCAATCAACGGACGTTACTGGTGGTTTCCCAATTCTTTATGTGTCCAGCACGGATACAACAGCCGGCCAGAATGCTGTTGTTTTTCAGCGTACCGGGGGCGTAGTTGGAACCATAACAACGACCGCCTCCGCTACGGCGTACAACACTTCCTCCGACTATCGCTTAAAAGAGAACGTCACTGCGCTTACGGGGGCAATTGACCGCGTAAAGACGTTAGCTCCTAAACGGTTCAGCTTTATTGCTGAGCCAGACAAAACAGTTGACGGGTTTCTCGCTCACGAAGTCACTACTGTGCCCGAGGCCATCGTAGGCACAAAAGACCAAGTTGATGATGATGGCAATCCAGTCTACCAAGGCATCGACCAGAGCAAACTGGTGCCTTTGCTCACCGCTGCTTTGCAAGAAGCTGTTGCAAAAATCGAGAGCCTTGAGGCTCGTATTACAGCTTTAGAAGCCAACTAAGGAGAAATTAAATGGCTATCAATGGCACGTGGAGCGTCAACGACATGACGCACAAAGACGCCGACGGGGGCGTTATCCTAGTTTACTGGTCGTGCGTCGCACTGAGCGACGGTGAGCCTGCTTACTCATCTGTGGAAAGTGGGAAGCTGCGACTAACGTATGACGCCTCTGCATCTGACTTTATTCCTTATGCCGATCTGACCGAAGCGAATGTGCTGGGGTGGGTATACGACAGCTTGAGAGAAGGCGACGAAACTGCCGCTGAAGCAAAAGCGCGTATTGAGGCTGACCGCACCGAAAAGGCGCAGGCGAAAGTTGACCGCGCTAGCAGTCAATCTAACGGCCTCCCCTGGGCGGCTTAATTTTACTTGAGAGGCTGTGGAGTAAATTACATGACCATCGCAATGGAACGGGTGCTGCACTGGAAAATCTTGCCTCGTCTGATGATGCTCGTAATGACCATCATGTACATTCGAGTCCTAGAGTGGGGGATGAGTCTTGAAGACTTATCCACGCAACAAAGCGCAATGATTTCGGTGTGCAGTGGTGCAATGACTGGGGCCTTTGCTGGGTGGCTGGGCCACGAGAAGTAACGCAAGACAAGAACGGTGAACAGTCAATATGCCTCTACAAAAGTTACAATTTAGGCCGGGAATCAATAGAGAAGGCACGAACTACTCTAATGAGGGTGGGTGGTTTGACGGAAACTACGTTCGCTTTACCTATGGGTACCCGGAGCGTATCGGTGGGTGGGAAAAAACCGGATCAACCCAGTTTGAAGGCACAGTGCGTCACCTGCATGACTTCACTACGCTAGATTCCGAAAATTTACTGTTCATGGGTAGTGAAAAGAAAATATACCTAGAAAATTCTGGAACACTCAACGACATTACCCCCATTCGTTCAACGGTCAGTTTACCTTCAAATCCTATTAACACTTCAGGTGGGGCGGGTAGTGGCACCGTAACAGTGACCACTAGTTCCCCCCACGGGGCAAGTGTGGGTGATTTTGTTACCTTTGCTAGTCTAACAGCAGTAGATGGCCTCACAACAGACAACCTGAACAAAGAGCACGAAATTTTAAGTGTTCCCAGTGCAACCACCTTTACCGTGAACACGGGCGGCTCAGCTACCTCCGGTAGTGTTGCAGGTGGGGGCAGTTCTGGGACGGCGGCGTTCCAGATCGCTATTGGCCTAAACAGCACTGTCCTTGGTCCAGGATGGGGTGCTGGTACTTGGGGCAGATTTACTTGGGGCAGTGCTTCCGGGTCGCTTGCTGGACAAACTTTACGACTGTGGTTTGCAGATGACTTCGGGGAAGACATCATCTGTAATATCGCAGATGGTGCTATCTACTACTGGGATGCCACCAATGCCGTAACTACCCGAGCAGTGCTGCTGAGTAGCAGAACGGGTGCTTCCGACGTGCCCACCGTTGCACGGAAACTCCTCGTTTCCGATGTTGATCGCCACGTACTTTGTTTTGGGGCAAACCCTGTTGGGTCAGCTGCCCAAGATCCATTGCTCATTAGATGGTCTGACCAAGAAAGTTCTGTCGATTGGACTCCCACCGCTACAAATACCGCAGGAGATTTACGGTTATCCCAAGGGTCTGAAATCATTACAGCTGTACGAACAAGCCGACAGATACTTGTTTGGACGGATCACTCCCTGCACTCGGTTCAGTACGTAGGGGCACCATACACTTTTAGTACAGCACTGTTGGCGGACAATATACGTATTGCTGGACCCAATGTAGCTCTCAGCGTAAACGATCTTGTGTTTTGGATGGGGCAAGAAAACTTTTACGTCTACGATGGTCGTATTCAGGTACTGCCCTGTTCTGTACGTGAATACGTATTCGATGACCTAAACACCCAGCAGTCGTTTAAATTTCACGCAGGGAGTCTTTCAAGTCAGACCGAAATTTGGTGGTACTATTGTTCTGCAGATTCCTCCGAGATTGATCGGTACGTTGTGTATAACTACGGTCAGCAGGTTTGGTACTACGGCACCCTAACCCGTACCGCTTGGAATGACCGTGCCTCGGGTCAGCGCAGTTTTCCGCAATCCGCCAGCACAGATAGGTTTTTGTACAACCACGAAAAGGGCCTGGACGACGGTAGCCAAAGCCCCTCCACAGCGGTACCCGCTTATATCCAATCAGCAGATTTTGACATAGGCGACGGCGATCAATTTATGTTGATTCGCAGAATCATACCCGATCTTTCGTTCACGGGTTCCAGCGACAGCACTCCCGCTGTGACCCTAACGATGCAGTCGAGAGATTTTAACGGTAAGGCCGTGACTGAAACGGTCACCGGAACAGTGGAAGAATCAAGCTCTGACGTCTACACAAACCAAGTGTTTTTACGTGCTCGCGGCAGAAGCATGAACTTCAAAGTAAGTAACGCAGATACAGGTGTTAATTGGAGGCTCGGTGCCCCCCGACTTGATGTACAGGCAGACGGCAGACGATGAGCAGTGCGAAAGTAGTCCGAACCATACTACCTATTGCTCCCGTTGTTTATGATTCTAACTACGTAAACCAATTGGCCCGAAACTTAGATCGCGTAATCGACGAACAACGCCAACCGCTACTCAATATTCCTGACATGCCCAGCGACGGCTCAGCAAATATTTTGGAAGAAGGCGATTTGTACGAGGCTAATGGTTTCGTAAAAATCAAAAAAGTCAACGAAGTCCACTCAGGCAGCGAAGCCATGGTGAGCTCTGTCGGCACTGTTACGGTGAACACCTAATGAAAAGTATCATTGTCAGGAGCAACCAAGTAATTACAATGGTCGATGGGTCTACGTGGAAACCCTCCACTGGCAGAGACATTATCCATTGCGCCAGTTGCTTAAATCAAGTAGACACCCCCGAAGAAGTAGCCAGTTACCCCAACGGTAATTGTCCCGACTGCGGAAGCCCCTGGCTAGGGACCGAAAGCAAAAGCACAGTGATTCAGGTAACAGTGCCTGAAAGCATTACAGGTGGGGTGGACTAGGTTGCGAGATTTTCTGGTTGTGAGTATATTACTGACAGCGTCTCCAGGAATCGCAACCCTGCATACTCCCGGTTAAGTTAGGTAGATAACATGCAAGGTATAGAATCCCTAGGGTACGAAGTTCAAGAACTCCCGATGGTCCCCGACGGAGGGATTGAACAGTATCAACAAGCGGCTGAGATGTTAAAGGAGTTCGGCCGTAACGGTGATGCCTACGTTGTTCACGCCTCAAAAGGCGAAACAATGGTCCCCATGGAAGTGCTGGATGCAAATCCTCGCCTAAAGAAAATGCTCTTCACCCAGCTAGAAGAAATGGGGGTGGAACCGGAGCGTTTCGTTGTTGGTAATCAACTCAACAGCATTAACCCCGTAACGGGGCAACCCGAGTTTTTCTTCAAGAAACTTTTTAAAGGTCTTAAAAAGGTCGTTAAAAAGGTCATAAAGGTCGTAAAGAAAGTTGCGCCTATTGTTTTACCTATTGCAGCTCCTCTTTTATTGCCTGCCATGCCTCTTGCTCTGGCTACGGGTGTCGGCAGCTTGGCGGGTAATCTAGTTGCTGGGAAGCCTTTTAAGGAGTCCTTACAGCAGGCGGTCGTTTCAGGTGGATTAGCTGGCCTGGGCAATATGGCCTTCGGCGGGACAGAGGGGTTTGGGTCGGGTAGTTTCTTTGGTAGTAAAGCTAACCCGATGGGCCGTTTGGGGGACGTTAGCTTTTCAGAAGCCGTTAGACCTGTGAATCCATTTAGCGGCGCTTTCCGGAGTGAAGCCCTCGCTGGGGCGCGCCGCACTTCGGCCCCCGTGGGTGGAGGGGATTCTGCAGTCTTTGTTAACGAAGACCTAGCTGCTACTCTCGGCCCTGATCCTTACATGTCGGTACCGTTCGAAGATCCCTTTAAATTTGAAGACTTTAGGGCCACACCCACGCTCAGGGAGACACCGCCCAAGCCCAAGTCGTTCTTTGACACAGTAAGTAGTGCTTATGACAAGTACCTTGATCCAAACCGTGCAAGTCTTCAGGCTGCTCCCAAGGTTCTCGCAGATAAAGCAGCCGAGATAGCAAACGCGGAAATTTCAGCCGCCCAAGAAGTAAACAAGGCTCTCCGGGCACAAGGGCTTGAACCCGCTCCCATATCTAGGAAAGATATCCAAAGCAGCGCGATTGAACAAGCAAAGGCGGCGCTGGCCCCTAGTGCGATACGAAAGTACGCACCTCTAGCAGCGGTGGGTGGTGCTGGGGCACTTGCAGCGGACGCCGCCACTGGTGGGTCGGTGCTGGGAGTATTTTCCGACGATCCAGAAAAAGTAACCGTAGAAGATATGCGTACAGGCACTCAAGAGTTTGAGGCAAGACCTGGGTTCTACGGCTTTGACAGGGCTAGGTTCTACGGGGCTAATCCATATTATCAACGGCAGGGGGGCACTTCATCGGCTCAAGCTCCCGTGCAGGCTAGTTCGCCATCAAGTACGCAGGGGATAGCTTCTGCTAATGTGAATCAGCCCACTACAATTACACTAGACACCCTGGACGCTGATCCATTTAACATGGCCCTTGGTAGGTACAGAAGAAGATTTCTAAGAGATTACTTCTACCCACGCGGGGGATTCTACCCACGCGGGGTATTCTCCCCACGCAGAGTGGCAGATGGGGGCGAAATTATAGGCCCAGGAACACCGACCAGTGATTCTATACCTGCTCTACTTAGCGACGGCGAGTTTGTAATGAATGCTCGTGCAGTACGTGGTGCGGGTGGGGGCGATAGAGCCGTAGGCGCAAAGCGTATGTACCGCATGATGCGTGAGCTTGAGCAGAGAGCATAGACATGGCAGACGAAACCCAAACTATTTATCAACGCGAAGCTCCCGATATTGAAGCCTATAAAATAGGCTTAATGAAGCAGGCGAAAGACCTTACCGCAGCTCCCCCTACTGGTGGGCTACCTGATATTAAAACCGCAGGCACAGACCCACTAGAAACTCAAGCACAGAGTCTTGCTACAGAGGGGTTAGGTAGCTACCAACCCTTTTTAAAGAGCGCACAAGATGCTTTTGCAAGTGGCATTGGTAGTCTTACCAATACGCAGCCACAAGCACAACAGCTAATCGCGGGGTCGGCTGCGGGGTATCTACCCGGGGCCGAAGGAGCCTATTTAAACCCCTACCAAGATGTCATAGGGGGATCAGCCAGGAGTTACCTACCCGGGGCCGAAGGAGCCTATCTAAACCCCTACCAAGCTACCCTACTAGCGTCAGGGGCGAGGTATCAGACCGGGGCAGAAGGAGCCTATTTAAACCCCTACCAAGATGCCCTAATAGCGTCAGGGGGAAGGTATCAGACCGGGGCCGAAGGAGCCTATTTAAACCCTTACCAAGATGCCCTAGCAGCATCGGGTACGGGGTATCAGCCTGGGGCGGAACAGGCATTCATGAACCCGTACCAGCAAGCAGTTGCAGATGAAATTAATCGTGCTTACGACATCCAACAAGCACAGCTTGGACAAAGACAGGCGCAAGCCGGGGCTTTTGGTGGGAGTCGTGCTGCGATTGAACAATCAGAATTGAACCGCAATCGTACAGATGCTCTTGCAAGCGCACAAGCCGAGAACTTTATGCAGGCGCAAGGCGCCGCAATGAGCTCTTTTGAGCAACAAAAACGCCGAGAACAGGCGGCAGCTCAGGCACAGGCTCAGAACTTTATGCAGGCGCAAGGCGCTGCCATAGGAACCTTTGAACAACAAAAACGCCGAGAACAAGCGGCAGCTCAGGCGGCAGCTCAGAATTACATGCAGGCGCAAGGCGCTGCCATAGGAACCTTTGAGGAGCAGCAACGTCGCCAACAGGCGGCAGCTCAGGCGGCAGCTCAGAATTACATGCAGGCGCAAGACACTGCAATAGGGGCTTTTGAGCAGCAGCAACGTCGCCAACAGGCGGCTGGACAAGCTCAAGCGCAGAACTTTATGCTGGCACAGGAAGCCGCAATGAATGCCTTTGAGCAGCAGCAACGTCGCCAACAGGCGGCTGGACAAGGCATTAGTCAGCTTGGGGTATCGCAAGCAGGCACATTGGGTCAGCTGGGTGTGCAGCAAGCAGCCCTAGGGGAGCTGGGTTCAAACCTAAGTAGAGCGGACATCAATACTCTTGCCGCACTCGGCCAACAGCAGCGCACTACTGACCAGCAACGACTAGAAGCGGAAAGACAAACCCAGCTACAGCAAGTTTACGAGCCGTATCAACGGCTGGGTTTCTACAGTGACATCCTACGGGGTGCACCATCTACTCAACAGACACTGAGCTTATCAGCTGCACCTCAACCTAGTTTGCTTAACCAGATAGTAGGTGCAGGGGTGAGTGGTCTAGGTTTGTATGGTGCAGCCAAAAATTCGAGCTTGATATAAATGATTAACGACGTTATGCAGCGCCCGATGTTCGATGGTGGACCTCAACCCGCCATGCCTCAACCCGCCATGCCTCAACCCCCGATGCCTCAACCCCCGATGCCTCCTAGCTCGGTGGGTACGGGTATTACCTCAGGGCTTGTCGACCCTGGCGAATCGCAACTTCAGGCTGAGGGGGCATTTGCCAAATTAGCGGGGACAATGGGCAATATTCTAGAGCAGGTCGATTCCGCTGAATCCACGGAGGAGGTAATTAACGCCATACGCGGGGATCAGGCCTCGTTGGGGGATCGTTACCGCGAACTTGCTGGATATGTCGGTGAACAGGATGCGAAGAAAACACCCGAAACCGTACTAGCAATGGTGCAGCCTACTTTCACCCTTATGGAGCTAGTTCAGCAAGGGGCTCCTAGTGGCGGTATTGCTGGGGCAACGCTTGCAATGGGAGGCGACGAGTCCCCTGTAAATTGTAACGAGGCCTCCCTCATACAAGCGCCAGGAATGGAGGAGGCAGTAATGCGTATGGCGGCAGGGGAACAGGCCGTTCGTCGGGTATTGGGTACCCCGCCCACTGGAGAAAACATTTCAGGCCCAATGAACCTATTGTCGCCCCCTGATCTTTCTTCCAGCTTACCGTACTTGTCTAATAAACCCGGGGTCAATGCTCCGTTGCTTCAAGCCGTTGACCCCGGAAAAGTAGAAGAGTTCGCTGGTCAGTATATGCGGATGAGGCCGGAGCTGAAAAATCTTACGGGGGGAGCAGGCCCTGGACTAGAGGAGCGGCTGAGTACGCTCAGCCCCTATTTGACGCAAACTAAGACATCGGACCAAATTCTACAAGAGTATCAAGATTTATTAGGCAGTAGCGATAAAGACACAGCCCAAACACAGGGGTATCTTGCGTTAGTGCAGGCTGGACAGAATATTGCGGGGTCAGATAAATCTTTGCTTGGCGCTGCTGTAGATGCCGCAGGCGAAGCCGTGCCTGCTCTTTCTAAGATTGTTGCAGAAAAAGCCGCCCAAGACCGCGCGCTGAAGTTAGCCGCACGCCAAGAATCCGCACAACTTGAAACTGCTCTAAAAGGCCAGAAGCTACAGATTGCTAATGCCGCTATTGCTGACAATGTAAGAGCGGCAGGGACTATTGAACAAACCATGGTTCAGGCACGAAAAGACGCCGTAGACTACGGTTTGGTCCTCGCCAAAGGCGAAGCAAAAACCTTTAACGACTCTTTAGTCATGCAGTGGAACGCAGCTAACCAGCTTGCAGCACTGCCGACAAAAACCTTTGGTAAGGTAGTTGACGGTGAGATTGACCTACAGACCGTTTACCGTACTCAAGACGGCTTGAAAATCTATAAAGACGGTGAGTTCCAGCCCCTGCCGGAAGACTACATTGAATACGATAAAGACGCTTTTGCCGCAAAGTTCCCAAATGCCAAAATAAGCCTGAAGGGTGCTAAAGATGTTGACTTGCTTATTCCTGACCCAACAGGTAAGTCCATAAGCGGGTATAAACAGTTTGCTGGTTATTATAAAGACGGTGCGTTCTTCTACAACCCGACAGGTAATCCCGGAGAAGCTATTATGGCTCCGCGTGGGTTTATCAAGGGCAAAGAAGAGGATATGTTTAAGGTCACAAAAGATTCAGTAGGGCGAGCATACGTTACCATCTTGAAAGGCGAAAGAGCTGGTGAAACATTTTTGTCTAAAGTTGCTGGTAATACTTTCCCAGGGGGTCTTGCTTTCTCAATTGAATTACCCGAGTACAAGGTTAACCCCGAAACCGGGGCCAGACAGTTGCAAAAGGGTGACCCATTAGCCTATGCAGAGCTCAACGCCGGAATACCCTATGCTCAAATGCCTCCAGAAATGGTGTCAAGGTACATGAGAAAAATAATGGATACAACACAGGCCATTGCGGAAGCCAACGTAGTGCTGCCGCAGATCGGTGATGCCGTTGGCCCATTGAACTCGTTTAAGGCTTGGATATCCAATACTGTGGGCGCAGTCGCCCCTGATTCATGGAAAGGGATGACGCAGTTTGCTAAAACTAAGCGTGGTCGGACGGTGATGAATAACTTTGGTAGACAACTGGCTCGTGCACTAGCGTTGTCCGACCGCTACGCCCAGGGGGAACAAAGAGCAATCCGTGAACAAATGGCAGTAGACCCAGAAAAGTTCTGGCAAGACCCGGAGATGTCGGAAGTACAGTTCGGGGAAATGATGCGGACTCTGATAAACGAACTGAACAACGCCCGAGCACATTTGTCTGATGCACAATATATCCCAAAAATTCGTGCAATGCCTACTGGGACACCAAATGACCCAATTATATTTAGTGGTCCGGGACAGTGGGAAACACTTACTACACAAATTGCGAACAATAGAGAAGCATACGATGCAGGTAAGTTCGACCATCTCGTAATACGACTTACTGCAGCAGAAGCGAGCAAACGTAAGATAGCTGTTCCTGGGAAGCAGAGTTATGTAGACGTTAGGCTTGGAGGCGGAAAGGTTTATTAGGTGAAATATGACAAACATAATTAACATATCTCCTCCAACGGAAGAAGAATTAGAATTATCTAGAAAAAATTTCAACCCAAATATGACGGCTGCTGCGCTGCTTAGACAAACCGACCCTGATCGGGAACAAGGTGTTACGCCTGAGCAAGCCACCGTTACTTTACAGCAGCCTGTTTTACCTTCCCGTGTAACTGGTAAGCAAGAGGTTTCAGATTTTGCCAGAGCATTAGGTGCGGATGAAGATGCCCCAGCGGGCGTTGAATTGGGCCTAATTGGTGCCGCTACTAGAGGTATAATGGATTTTTTAACCCTTATACCCGATACAGCCATCAATGCAGTGGCAGAAATTATGGAAGACGCAGGGGTAGTAGAACCTAACGTAGTCGAACGTGATTACGTGAGACGTATTTTCAACGTTGGCGACTATGATTCCCTGAAGGTAATCATTCCATACTTTCTCTCTTATGGTCAAGGCCGCTTTGGTGGTCAGGCAGAGGAAGAAGGTGTGATAGGAGCAGCCACCCGTGCTGCGGGGCAAGCTCTAGGCACCGCTTTGCCTTTCTATGGGGTTGCTGCTCGCACAGCCGCTACAACGGCTACTTTACCCCAGCTAACTCCTTCTTTAACATCCACGCCCCAAGCGGTTAGGGAAATTATGCTTACCCCTTATCGCGCAGCCCCTGGGACAACGGCGGCAATAGAAGGCGGACTTGCCGCAGTTTCCGGTGCCGCTGGAGAAACTGAGAAGAAATTATTGGGAACTTCTGGAATAGTTAGTGCTGCGTTAGCCCCGTTAGCTGCTCCTACAATTTATTACGGCGCAAAAACAGTGGCGACCAAAGGTCCTGTTGGAAAAGCGTTTTCATGGCTCAAAGGAAAAACCGGTGACGTATACGATGACTACCAAGTAGCTATTAAAGGGGCAGATCCTGAAAAGGGCAAAAGAGGTGAAGAGGCTCGCGGCCAATTAAGAACCGAAGTGCAAAAGGCGGTTTCCACTCCGGAAGGAACTGCTAATCTCCAAGGAGCTGAAGAGATTCAAGAAGCCCTTGGTCCGTATTCCCCCACTGGGGAACCTATTGTTCTTAGCCCTGCGGAACAAACAATGGACCCCTCTTTGGTAGCCACTCAAAAAAGAATAGAAAAAGAGGGTACTACTGAATTTGACCGCAAAAATCGGGCACGCAAACTTAACGTGATAGAGTCGGCCAAGCGTTTTACAGAAAAAGAGCTAACGGGCTCTCCCGTAGACGATGCGCCTGCCTGGGTATATGACGAAGCCACGAATAAATATTACGCCACTGTGGGGCGGTTAGAGGAAGATCAGAAAGAACTAACGAGCAATTGGGCGATGGTGACCCAAGAAGACACAGGTGTCTATCCAAGCCTTTCCGCGGAAGCACGTACCACTAAGGGTGAAAACTTACGCTCAAAGATTGAAGAAGGTCACGAAACTGCTAAAGAACTTGCAACCAACAAAGCTAAAGAACTCAAAATTAACGAGGGTAGAAACTTCGGCGAAAAGGGTGCGTTAGCAGAAGCACAACAAAAAGTATCAGACCAAATAACGACACGGAAAGGCGAGGAGGCATTGAGCTATCCCGGGACTAATAAATTTGTAAAACGGTTTTTAGAGTACGAAGAACCTAATCTAACTTTCCAGGACTGGAAACAATTTCGTGATCAAGCCAGCACTGAAATGGTAAGAGCTGCGGGCAAAAAGTCCGACATACGTGAGTTGACTATTCTTATTAACGAATTAGACGAACTGGGAAAAGCATTCGGGAAGAAAAGTGAACAATTCGAGGAGTTCCGTGATTACTACTACAGAAATGTAATCGAGCCCTATGAGCGCAGTGCGGTAATTAAAGTTAAGTCTAAAGGCCCAGGGAATAGAAAAGGTGATGAAAAATACAGAATAGCTGATGAAGAGGTGGCTGATGCGTTTTTGCAAAACTCCGATACCGCTGGACAGTTCATGGCTCTTTTTGGCGGAGACGAAACCCAAATGGATAACATGCGCGCAGTGATACTGGATAAACTCCGTAGCTACGCGTTCGACCCCAGTTCAGCGACCTTTAAGCCAGAAAGGGTAGATGATTTCTTAAACAAACAGGGTCCAGTAATTCGAGAGCTTGGCCTAGAGGACGAGTTTTTCAACACTCAACGAATGATCACTAATATGGTTGAGCGGCAGGCTGAGCTAACAGCACGGCAACGGGCAATCGCTGGCAATTTTTTGATGAAGAAAATTGCAAACGCGGGAAACACCGAAAGCCCAGAAAAGCTACTAGACGACGCACTGAATAGTCCTCGTTTGATGAGAGAGCTCCGTAATATGGTGATGAGCCCTGACAGAGCTGATACAGGTTTATCTCCTGAGGAGGCTGCCGAAGCCTTCCGCGCTGCTGTAATTACACGTTTGTTTGCTAGATCAAAAATAGACCCAATGTCTAACCCCACGAAGTTCAAAGAATGGCTGGGTAACAATCATCGAGTACTTGACGAAGCGCTTGATAAAAGCCATGTTGACAATATGTATCTAGTAGCCGATGCCGTAGAGCGTGTAACAGCTACAAATATGCAAGAAGGTGCTGGCATAAAACCAACTGACATTATCGAAAGAATCACTGGTATGTTCGGTACGAGTCCTGCGAGCTTTACTACCCGCTTCATGGCCGCAAACGAGGGTCGTGTTGGTACGAAAGCGGTGGTCTTGTATGTTCTCAGCCGTGCAATTAGTCGACAATCGAGTGAGCGAGCTGAGCATATGTTTCGTGAGATGATGTTTAACCCCGAAATTGCAAAAACCCTTGCCACAGAAGGGGGTGAGTCGGTCGCGCCTTTAGGTATTAGCGAACCTCTTAAGCGTCGACTAAACCTATATATGTTTAACATCGGTGTGGATTACGGTGACGGATTACGGCCCGAAGTAGGGGAAAACCGTTTTGTGATTGAGCCGAATATGCCGAGTGAAGAGGATCGAATTACTAAGCCAGCGCCACCGAAACGCAGAACTCTGGTCCGGGAGCGTAATCTCCCACCAATCACGCCACCGCCGATTGTGCCCTATGTGCCTTTGAACAAGCAGTCCAGTGTTGATCCTTCATTGTTGTTTCCTGGTGATTCAACTTCCATAGCTATTGCAAAACGCAGAGTTCCAGACTCCGGTATAGCCACCCTTTAGGGGGTGGCTATGGATGGGGCTAAATAATCCATTCTCGGTAGCCTTCAGCCAGCACACGGCTACTGATGTCGATCTTATCGCGCAGGGCACGAATAACTTTTTCGTCCACGGTGCGCTCTGCGACTATATCCACATAGGTGACCTTATTTGTTTGCCCAATGCGGTGGGCTCTGTCTTCACTTTGTAGTCTAACTTCAAGGTCGTAGCCGTTACTGTAGTAGATAACGGTTTTCGCCTCTGTAAGCGTTAAACCATACCCCCCTGTACGAGGCTGACCTACAAAGTACTTAAGGGGGCTGTGCGGATCCTGAAAGCGTTCTACGATGAGTTGGCGTTCTTCGCCTGGGGTTTCGCCGTAGAATATTTCTACACTTTCGTCTCCGTACTCCTTTGCCAGCGCATTGCGAATAATCTGTAGATCGTGCGTGAAGTTGCCCCAAATAATAACTTTGCCATCGGTTTCCTCAAGCACGGACATTAGTTCGTTCAGCTTGTTGCTGGGCACCTCAACCATTCGGCCATCTTCTAACTTAGCAAAGCCAGAACAAACCTGCTGGAGCCGCAGTATTTGCGTCAGTACGGTGGGGGCGGAGATTAGGCCCCCTTCGTCGCCTTCGATAATGGCTAGAGCCATACTACGCATTTGCTCGTAGAGTTTTTTCTGCTCGGGGGTTAACTCCACGTTTCTGCGGGTGTACACCTTATCGGGCAAGTCCAAGCAGTCTTCTTTTCTAACCCTGAAGCTGAAGGGCTCAATAATGTCATTAAGCTCATCTAGATTTTGGTACCCCACAATTTGATTAAAACTGTGTGCCCCCATCGTTCGGCGAAGCAATTTAGCGTAGCGGTTTTGAAAAGTCCAGAAACTGCCCTGCCCCAACACATAGTGCTCTAAGAATTCACACTGGGTGTACAGGTCTAATGGGGATTTAGTAACAGGGGAGCCCGTGAGTATTCGTCGGTAGGGGGCTTGCTTCCCCAGCTTGATAAGGCTCTTGGTTCTTCTGGCTGTGCGGCTTTTAATCGTGGTGCTTTCGTCTATGGCGAGCATAGCACGGTGCGTGAACAAGAACTTATCGGCCGCCTCTATGCCCCGCTTAGTGCTAAGGGCCTCCACATTCATCAGGAATATCTGTAGGTTATCGGTAATTTCAGATAGGGTTTCCAGCTCTTTTTTCTTTTTCTTCGTCTGCGCCGGAGACCACGTAACCACGTTTGCCTGTATGTGATCGGGCAGGTGCGCGGGGAGCTCTTTGCGTTCCCAGTTTCGGTAGACACCTTTTGGCGCAATAATCAGTGCGCTGTCGATTTCACCCTTGTCGTACAACAGGGCAATCGTATCGATAAGCACCTTTGACTTGCCTGTGCCCATATCCATGAACAGGGCAAAGTAGGGCTTGTTCCAAGATTTTTTCAATGCGTCGAGCTGATGCTCGTACGGCTGGTGTTTAAATTTGTACCTCATAACGCCTCTTTCTATGGCTATTTACTTATTCTAGTGTTTTTAAGCAGTAATGACAACAACTGTTTTATCAACCAACTTTGCTATATAGGGGGAAAAACAAAGCAACGATGATTTTAAATTTTAACTTTTTCCGATATACGGTATACAATATCTTCACTTTCTCAGTACGCGCGACAAAATACGAAAATTTTTTTCTTGTATTACAATGCGTTCTGGCCCCTATTTAGTAAAGTAGCGTATAGCAGATATATTGGAGTAATGCCGAGCAAACAAGACATTCATGATTACCCCTATATGCTATAAATAAACGGCGTTAACACAAAACCATGTGGAGAAAGACATGACCGTATACATAACCCAGGAAATGCGAGGCCGTGACATTACCGATGCCACCAGCTTTGGTGACGTTGAAATACTACTCCCCGCTGGGGAGCAGACTAGTTACTCTACCCAACCTACTATTCGGCGCATGCTGCGTAAGTTGAGTAAGTTTTCGGATGATGATTACCTAATTCTATCGGGCGACCCCGCTGCTATTGCTTTAGCGGCGGCTCTGGCTGCACGAGTAAATTCCGGTAAGTTCAAGATGTTGAAGTGGGACAGGCAAGAGGGGAAGTACTTCCCCCTGCAGGCTGACCTTAACTATCGAGCTATTTATCAGTTTAGACCAGGAGAGGGTGCAGATGGTTGATTTTGAAACCGCAGCGGAGGAGCTACACTCCGTTGATGAACAAGGCTTGAGTCAAGTAAGCAAGCTGGCTCATATACAACAAGTGCTGGAACAGCGCATTGAGTCCCTAGAGGAGGACCTCAAGCAGGCCAAGCGTGAGCTTCGTGAGGTTGCAGAGGACCAATTACCTGCAGCGATGTCTGAGCACAACATTACTGAGCTAAAGCTGGAAAACGGTTACAGCATTAGTGTGAGTAAATTCTATAGTGCTTCGATACCCAAGTCCAGAGCGGAAGAAGCCTTTGGCTGGCTTGTGAACAATAACTTTGGTGACCTGATTAAGAACCAAGTTGCAACAAACTTCGTCCGTGGTCAGGAAACCCAAGCCGAGCAGTTTGCAGATGAGTTAGCTGAGCGCGGCATGGCGGTATCCACTAAAAAATGGGTAGAGCCAATGACACTAAAAGCGTTTGTAAAAGACCAAACCGAGCAGGGTAAGGCAATCCCAGCCGACTTGTTTGGTTTGTACATAGGCGAAAAGACCAAAATCACCAAACCAAAGAGGTAGAACAATGGCAAAAGAAATAGCTACAAAGGAAGAAACCGCTCTTGCAGTGTATGAGGGTTTTGAGGAGTTTAGTGGGGTTGGGTTCAGTGAGGTTACTTCGGAAGACCTTTCCATCCCTTTTCTGAGGATCCTTGCTCAACTGAGTCCGCAAGTCAACAAGCGCGATGGCGCTTACGTTAAAGGCGCAGAAGCGGGGATGCTCTTCAACACTGTACTGAACGAAGTGTACGACGGTGAGGAGGGCGTCCAAGTTGTTCCCTGCCACTACAACCGTCGCTTTGTTGAATGGACCCCCCGTGATTCTGGTGGGGGGTATGTGCAGTCGTACGAGGTTACCGACCCGATTGTAAGCACCACAACCCGCAATGAAATCGGGCAGGATGTGCTGCCAAACGGTAATTATCTGGCAAATACGGCTCAGTTTTTTGTGCTACTACTGCACCCGGAGCTGGGGCCTCAGCGCGCATTGATCACCATGACATCCACCCAACTAAAGAAAGCCCGTAAGTGGATGACCCAAGCGCAGTCCCTCACCGCAAAGGGCAAGAACGGTATGTACACGCTGCCGCTCATGTCGCAGGTGTACACACTAACAACCGTACAAGAGCAGAACGACAAAGGCACCTGGTTCGGTTGGGAAATATCCCGCACTCGGTCGCTTGACCCTTCGCAGGAAGAAGATGCCCACCTGTTTCACATGGGGATGGAATTTGCTAAGTCCATTAAGGCAGGCGATGTACAGGTACGGGAAGATAACTCTGCGGCTCCACAAGCAGACGACGACGATGAGGACAATATTCCATTTTAGGTTCAACCGCAGGGGTTGATCGCCCTGTGGTTGCGGGGTGGTGTACTTTCATTCAATGGGGGATGCCCCATGCGATTGTGCACCACCCCACTTTATGGAGGTAAAGAACTCACTCAGTCGGAGGCAGTAATGCCATTAGCACAAGAATTTTATAGTCTGTTCAAGGGCAGTGATATCGCCCACGGCACGTTTGTGGTTAAAACGAGCCGCTCCACAGACGGCAAGAAACAAGGGGTAGCAAAGGTTATCCGCGAACCAACCACCGTAGAAATGTGGGAGGAACATTTAAAAGGCGGCACAGGACTAGGGATCATCCCTATTAAAAGCGACAATATGTGCCAATGGGGTGCGATAGACATAGATCAGTACGATATCGACCACAAGCATCTTGTTTTCGTTTTACGGGAGAATAAGATCCCCGCTGTTGTGGGTAGGACTAAGTCAGGTGGGGCACATATTTGGATGTTCCTCACCGAGCCCGTAGAAGCTGAAGAAATGCAGCGCCGCATGACAGAACTAAGCGCGGCACTTGGTCACTCGGGTAGCGAGATATTCCCCAAGCAAACAACCATCTTGCTAGACAGGGGGGATACGGGCAACTTCCTGAACATGCCCTACCACTCGGGTGATAAATCTACGCGATACGCATTTGATGACGAAGGCAACGGCCTTAAAGCGGAAGAGTTTATCGAGTACTGTAGGCAGTTCGTCGTTACTCCGGCTAAGTTCCGTAAGATAAACACCTCCTTTGGCACAGACCAAAGCACCCTAGAGGAGGGGCCTCCGTGTCTTCAGCACCTTTGTAGTAAGGGCTTTGGCGAGGGCTCCCGCAATAACGCCCTGTTTAATCTAGGGGTGTATGCTCGCATGTTTAGCGAGGATGACTGGGAGGTACTAGTCCAACGCTACAACATGGATTACCTGCACCCACCCCTTAGCCACAGCGAGGTAGGCGCAGTAATCCGACAGTTAAAGAAGAAGGATTACTTCTACAAGTGCGATGACCAACCCATCAAACCCTTTTGCGATAAAGACGTATGTAAGGGCAGAAAGTACGGAGTTGGCCCCACGGGGGTGGGCAATGATATGTCCAGCCTTACGAAAATAGATGGCGATCCACCCATCTGGATCCTTAATGTAGACGGCGAGCGGGTTGAGTTAACTACCAACGGGTTAACGAGTCAGGCGCAGTTTCAAAAGGAATGTGTGTCGCAGATAAATAAGTTCCCCATAAACGTTAACCAAAGGGCATGGCAGACTAGAATACAAACCCTGCTGGATAATCTCACCATTGTAGAGGTGCCTCCCGATGCTACACTCAAAGGTGAGTTTGAAGACCTGCTCCATGCCTTCTGCGCCGAAAGAGCAAAGGGCGAAGAGCGAGAGGACATCCTACAGGGGGTTGCTGTCTGGGCAGAAAACCGAGTGTGTTTCCAAATAAAGGACATCAAGAAGAACTTGTCGGTCAACGATTTTAACCACTACACTTCGAACAAGATCACGCTGCGCCTGCGAGACTTACAGGCCGAAAAGATGTTTTGGCGTGTGAGAGGAAAGGGGGTCCATGTGTGGTCTTTACCGCAAGATTACTTTCAGGCTGAGAACACAGAAATCCCATTGCCCAGCCTACCCGCCGACGCGGACATAATCTAATGCAGATCGTGCTTGGCCCCCCGGGAACCGGTAAGACAACTAGGCTACCCCAGACGGTTGAGCACTATTTGGATTCAGGCATACCTCCAGACAAAATCGGCTACTTTGCTTTTAGCCGCAGAGCCGCACAGGAGGCCATAGACAGGGCTTCCGTTAAGTTTGGGCTAATGAAAAAAGATCTGCCCTACTTCCGAACCCTACACAGTCTCGCCTTTATGATGTCGGGGATGAAGCCCTCGCAAGTAATGACACCAGAAAAATACCAAGAAATAGCCGATTGGCTAAAGATTGGTAAGTTCTACAGCGGCACAGTAATAGAACAAGGACCGTACAAGGACTTTGGGTACGGCGATAAGTTCCTTGAGATAATAAACATCGCTCGCATACTGCGCCAACCATTGCGTAAGGTCTACAACGAAAGCACCGTACCCCTTAAAACCGATTGGTCCAGGGTGGAGTACGTTAGTCGGGGCATTGAGCACTGGAAAAAAGCATACGGCCTGCAGGACTATGCCGGGATGTTGGAGATGTTTGTCCAACACAACCTATGTCCCCTTTTGGAGGTGGTCTTTATAGACGAAGCCCAAGACCTTTCCCCCATCCAGTGGGAAATGGTACGAATGCTAGAGCAAAGTAGCCAAGAGTGTTATGTCGCGGGGGACGATGACCAGGCTATCTTCCGTTATGCCGGAGCAGATGTAGAGCACTTTGTGGGACTAAAAGGAAAAGTCACCCTGCTTAACAAGTCGTATAGGATTCCTTCCCTGCACCACGCTCTGAGCCACAAGGTGATAAAGCGTATCGTTGGGCGGAGGGAAAAGATATTTCAACCCAAGAACAGCGAGGGCAGTGTTTTCTGGCACAGGCACTCCGAGGAGGTCGACCTAACCGAAGGCGACTGGCTGCTCCTTAGCCGCACCACCCGGGGCGCACAGCAAATAGAGGAAGAAGTACGGCGGCGCGGACACCTGTACATTTACAATGGTTCCAAGAGCATAGACAGCAGGGTTCTAGACGCCGTGCGATGGTGGGAGCACCTGCGTAATGGCAATATGCTAGATGCCGACCAAGTGCGTTTGGTCTACAAACACATGCTGATTAATAGTCAGGTTGCGTATGGTTACAAAACCATGCCCGATGGCGAAGACGGGGTCTTCTACAGCCTAAATGAGCTACAGCAGAACCACGGGCTATTACACAGACACTCGTGGGAAACAGGCTTAGGTAAGATAACCGAGCGTGACCGCACCTACATTAAAGCATGCCTGCGTAAGGGTGAAAGCCTAACCAAAACCCCCCGCATACGGATATCCACAATCCACTCGGCAAAGGGGGCACAAGCCACCAATGTGATGATGCTTACCGACACCATGCGTCGACCCTACAGTATGTGGCGCAAAATCAACCACTACGACGATGACGAAGCCCGGGTCTTCTACGTGGGCCTGACCCGAGCCACTGAAAACCTACACCTGGTGCACCCTATGTTTAGCCAGGGGTACGCTCTACCGAGCTGAAAACAAAAGACTTATCAATACAAACAGCTGTGCCATACTAGTTGCACGGTTAACACACAGAAAGGAGTATACCGTGGACATCCCTTACTTCAGCAAGGCTTTGCTAATTGAAGCCAACAACGATGCCATACTGGAGCATCGCAATCGACAGCTCGATCCTGAGCACCTCGTTTCGTTAGATGACGACACACTCTTCCCCGTTATTTGGTCTATGCTGCACAACGAAACCGAAGTTCGGTGCAAGCTACTGCTTTCACCAGAGGACGAAGCGTGGCTAGATGTTTCACGTGAAACATTCAGCTCTTTGCCTCACAGCACGTTGCCAACTCACTAGTTTTACAGAAGGAGAACCACTATGGCACACGAAGTAGAAACAATGGCGTATGCAGGGCAAGTCCCGTGGCATGGTTTAGGCACACAGGTCGACAACTCAATGTCCCCTGAGGAAATGCTCAAAGCCGCCCAAATAGACTGGACAGTCAGTAAGCGCCCCGCGTACACCACAGGTCGCCCCGATGTGTGGAACCTGAACGACCCCACTGGGGAAACGAGCTTTGTTCGCGCCCCAGACAGCTACTTCTTAGTACGCGACAGCGACAACAAGGTGCTTTCGCACTGTGGGGAGGGGTATGTTCCTTTCCAGAACGCGGAAGTCATGAACTTTTTCAAAAAGTTCACCCAAGCGGGTCACATGACCATGGAAACCGCAGGTAGTTTAAAAGAGGGCAAAGACATCTGGGGGCTGGCAAAGCTAACGGATAAGTTTGCGCTCCCGGGGCAGGATGAAGTCGGCGGCTACCTACTGCTTAACAACAGTCACCAGCTTGGCAAGGCGATGACCATTATGTTCACGCCTGTCCGCGTGGTCTGCAACAACACCCTTACAATGGCGCTCAACGCTGATGGGCACCGCTTTCGGGTATTGCATCTGCAAATGTTTGACGAGGAAATCCAGAACGCCGCAGAGGAAGCACTGGGCATTAGCGGTAAGCAGATGGAAGTGTTTAAGCAGCAGTCGGAGTTTCTTGCCAGTAAAAAGACCACTGACTTTTCGGTCGATACGTTTATCGCAGAGCTGTTCCAGCCCAATCTGCTGATTGAGCGCGGCAAAGCTGCCAACCAAGATGCACTGCCTCCGCTAAGGGATGAGTTCAAGCGTACTGCGGAGCTCGTTCACGAAGCCGTAGAAAACAGCCCCGGGGCAGATATGTCGTCCGCTAGGGGTACGTGGTGGGGCGCACTCAATGCGGTGACCTACGTAGTGGACCACCAGAAGCGCTCGCAGGCGGAGGGCAATGCCCTGCACTCTGCGTGGTTCGGTACGGGGGCCAATACTAAGCGTAAGGCATTGACTAAAGCGCTTGAGTACGCCCAAGTCGCCTGATAAAAATGTTCTTGTAACGGTATGGTTTATAGACTAAAATATGAACCATACCGTTCTTCCTCTAGAAAGAGAGGTTGACAGTGTACTACGCAATATGTGGGGGTGTTCCTGGGAGCGATGGCTTACCCTTCCTCATTTATGGGTTTGGTAAACTTGAGGATATGCGCCATTGTGAACACGTTGATGAACGCGCCATAGTATATAACGGTGATGAACCTCGGCAGTTGCTGGACTTTTGTTCTCTAGAAGAACTCAAGAGCATTTGTGCGTCTTTTGGGGAAACCATAAAGTTCATTAGCCCCGAGCAAGCGGCGTCAGCCGTTCATACAATGACTGCCATAAAAGCAGTCACCTGGAACCCTGAAAAGGAAAACAATATGTCCGATACAGCGACCGCTACCCTCTCAGTAGCCCCTGCCCCTGAAGCCCCAATCCTTGCTACCGCCAAACAGGAACGTCCGCGTTTCAACAAGGATGCTAGGATTGTGTGCCTGATGGATACTCCCCCTCTTCGGGAGGGAACAAACCGCTACCGCAATATGCTGGTAATCATGCAGAGTAGTTCTGTTGCCGAAGCAATGAAAAGACTCCGTGCCCTGGATCCTGCCCCCGGGGGCGGCGTAGATATTAAGATCGCTATTAAGGCTGGTGCAATTAAGCTAGAGGAATAAGAGCATGAATCTCGAAGCTGTAGAAAGGTACTTCGGGTGGATTAATGAACGCCATGCTATTTATCAGTTCAGGGCAGAGGGGCATCCTCCGCCCTGGACCGATGACCCAATTCTAAGTGCGTATAAGTTCACGAATCCTTTTCGCGAAAATGATAGGGTAACCGTATGGATGCGCGAAAACTGGACCCGCCCTAACGACAACCGCCCCCATGGGGAGATTATCTTTAACTGCTGTTTGTTCCGAATGGTTGGGACCAGTGAATTTGCCAAAGCACACGGCTGGGTGCACGAGTGGGATCCCCGTTCTACCTGTGAACTTATTACAGACAGAATAGCGCAGAAACTACGAACATTCACCGGAGCGTACATAATCTCCAACCAGGGGCTCAGGCTCAGTAAGGCTGAGGTTGTTACCGAGTACTTTCTCACCCCTATTTGGGAAAACAAAGAACACCTCGCTGAGGTGTCCGCCGCCACTCAGTCCTTGCAGGCCACCCACAAAGCAATGACCCCCTACAATGGATGGGGCGGCGGAGGGTTTATGGCCTACGAGGTAGTGACCGACCTTAACCACACACCTGTACTGGCATCCGCCGAGGATAGGTTTACTTGGGCCAATGCCGGACCGGGGGCCGTTAGAGGATTGCACCGCATACATGGGCGTGATCTTAGAAAAGACATAAGCCAGCCCCAAGCTAACGAGGAGATGCTCGCCCTACTACACGAAGCACACAAGTACGTAGGCTCACATATTGAGCTAACCGACGTAGACATGCGCGTAATTGAGCACAGCCTGTGCGAGTGGGATAAGTATGAACGAGTGAGACTAGGGCAGGGCAAGCCTAGAAGTAAGTTTGATCCACAAATTCAACACATTAGGCCACCTGTAATCGGTGGTGTAGAATGAACCTTTAACAAAGGGAGCGTAGAATGAAGTTCCTCATGACTTTATTTCAAATCCAAGACTACGGCGGCATTATCAACCATGCCGAACACTTAGCCGCAGGACTGAAGCAGTTAGGCCACGAAGTGGACTTCGTAATGCTTGTGCCTAGGGAAAAGATCGTTCAGCGGAGGGCACCCCCCAAAGATCGAAATAAGTACCGTAAGTTAGGCACGGGGTATTGGTTTCATCAAGGGCGGGGGTGGTACGGTCTGCCCAGGGTTCCGTATCTTTCCAAGCACCACCGCGACGCGTTTAAGCAGAAATGCAGTAAGTACGATGCCGTGCTCTGGCACATTCCTGTGCCTACTCTTAGTAAAGAGAACAAGGGCGTAGCCGATTGGCTAGAAGTGTACGACGGTGGCAGTAAGAATATCGCCATCGTACACGATGGTAATCTGCCCGAGCTGTATCCGCACCTAAACTACGTAGCGGATAAGTTTCACGCGGCGGCTTGTGTGCATGAGTCCGCCGTAAACTCCGGCACAATGCTGGGCATACCACGCAAGCTAATTGTCAATCCTTTTGATCTAACGGGCTTGGACAAATGGACCAACTTTGATACCCGCAAAGGTTTTGTTGCTATCCAGGTGTTTAAGGCGTGGAAGCGGGTGGATACTTTGATTCGTGCCATCCCGCACATGCAAACCAAAGAGCCAAAGTTTGTTGGAGGCGAGGGCATTGAGTACCGATACATGACCAGCCAAGACAAGTGTAAGCCAAAGTACTTTGACGAAGCAGGCGACCGCATATGGGATAAAGCCCTGCGCTTTGGCATGACTCACATGGGCACTGTTCCTGGGGATGTCACCTTTCAAACCCTGCGGGAGGCCAAGCTACAGATAGACCCCAGCTACAGTAAGAAGTACTCCTCCTTTGGGGCACACTTTAACCGCACCACGGTAGAGGCCATGATCTGCGGTGCGGTACCGCTGGCTACCGATTGGGGCATGGCACGGAGCCGTGTATTTGCCGCAGGGAAGAACTACATTGAGATCCCCGCTGGGTGCAAGCCACAAGTGTTTGCCGACATTGTAGACAACGCCCTCACCGACAAGAACCAGTGGTTACGTATAAAAGAGCAGAACCTTGAAAGGGTACAGCTCTTTGATATGCGTAATGTGGCTCAGCAGTACGTTGACTTAGTAGCAAGCACCGCGGACTGTGAGCTAGGTGCCCCTGATGAACTTGCCATTACCAGGTGCAACAAAAACCTGGACTTCTTCGGCATAGGGCCTGTAGAGGCCGCTCGAGCCGTTTAACGTGGCTGGGGGTACTTACCCCCGGCATACCCAATTGTTTAAGTCGAGGAGGCTTAATATGCAGTCTATTCACGCCCGTGGGGTAAGCCAAGCGCTCTACCTTGGTAAGCAGGCGCTAGAGGCTAACGGGGTAGAAGTACAGACCCGTAACGGCCCTGCGCTTGAGTTCCCCACCCCTGTGACAACAACCTACACCCACAGCCGTGAGCGGGTACTGTTTTACCCCCAACGGGATGCCAATCCGTACTTTCATTTAATGGAAAGTTTCTGGATGCTGGCAGGTAGAAACGACGTTAAGTGGATCAACCAATTCAACAGCAGGATAAACACCTACAGCGACGACGGCGAGCACTTCCATGGGGCTTACGGCTATAGATGGCGCAAGTGGTTCGGCAAGGATCAGCTTGAGTACGCGCGCTTCAGGCTGTCTACCTACGCCAATGACCGTCGCGTGGTGGTGGGCATGTGGGATCCACTTAACGACTTAGTACAAACCAATGACGGCAAGGACTACCCCTGTAACACACAGATCATGTTCTGGGAGCGCGATGGAAAACTAAACATGACTGTGTGCAACCGCAGCAATGACATGATCTGGGGCGCATATGGGGCAAATGCTGTGCATATGTCTGTGCTGCTGGAGTACATGGCGGGGATGCTTGGCTACACCGTGGGGGTGTACTATCAGTTTTCTAATAATCTCCACGCATACGTAGATGTACTTAAACGCCTGGACGGTATAAAGCCCGACCATGACCCGTACCTCACCCTGGCTGAGGATGGACTGAGCTATACGCCTCCGGCACTTGTTTCCTCCCCCAGCACTTTTGACGAAGAGCTACAGGCGTGGTTCAGGGAGGAGGATATTACCTACTTTAATAATGAATACTTAAGCGCGACCGCAGTACCCATGCGGAAGTCTTGGCACCTGTGGAAGCAGAAAGATGTAAAGGCCGCTCATGAAGTTGCTTCCCTCATCGAAGACCGTGCATGGCGCAAAGCCTGCACCGAGTGGCTGGAACGGAGAATGTAATGAGTAAATACAGTGAGATGATCGAGCACGTTCGCACGGTTGCCCATACCGACATAGAAAAACTACACATTGCGGAGCAGTCCTACGGCGACAGCTGGAAGCAGCGTGGAGGTGTAGGCGCATTTATGATGTTAGCCCGTAAATGGGACAGGCTAGAGAAACAAACCGCAGACCACCACTACGATGTGTTTGCTGCCGCCACTAAAGATGCTCGACCGGAGGGGGTTATCGACGACATACGCGACCTCCGCCGTTACCTTATGCTAGTGGAGGCTGAACTGCTTAGACAAGGAACAATAAATGACGACCCCCACGCCTTCTTCCCCAAAAACTCCCGTAAATGAAAAACTCGACGAACAGGTACAAGCCCTATGTGAGTGTGGGAAAGAAAGTAAACTCGTAACCTTTCGTAATCTTAAAAATAAGTGGCCTCACTGTAAGCAGTGTGGCCGAGCTATGAGGGTCGTAAAAAATGCAGATGCCCATGTTTCAACCCCCGACTGAGTGGGTGATGCCCGACAGCTACCCAGATTTATCCCAAGCTGCGGAGGTTGCAATAGATCTCGAAACACGTGACCCTAACCTAATAACTCTAGGCAGTGGTTGGCCTAGAAAGGATGGTGAAATAATCGGTATTGCTGTCGCGGTTGAGGGCGGTCAGTGGTACTTCCCCATTCGGCATCAGATAGGTCCCAACTTTGATGCTCGGATGACGTTACAGTGGTTGCAAGATGTTTGTAAAATCAATAGGGATTATATTTTCCATAATGCTCCTTACGATGTTGGGTGGCTGCTCGCTGAAGGTGTGCGGATACATGGACGAATCGTGGACACGATGGTCGTCGCACCGTTGCTCGACGAAAACCGATTTAGCTACTCCCTAAATGCAATCGGCAGAGACTACCTACAGGAACGCAAGAGCGAGAAAGAGCTAAGGGAAGCCGCCGAAGCATTTGGCGTAAACCCCAAGAGCGAGATGTACAAACTCCCTGCGGCGCATGTGGGCAAGTACGCAGAGCAGGATGCTGCCCTTACGCTCAAGCTGTGGAAGCACTTCCAGGCACTGATCGTCAAAGAGGATATACAGGATATATTCGACCTTGAGCTAAGGGTGCTCAACACGATTATTCCCATGCGGGAGCGTGGTGTACGGGTCGACCTAGAAAAAGCCGAACTAATTAAAAAAGATCTCGAGTCCCGGGAGGAGCACCTCCTCGCTCAGATCCTGGCACAGTCTGGCGTGGCCGTAGAAATATGGGCAGCAGAGAGTGTAGCCAAAGTGTTTGACGCCCTGGGCCTAACGTACAGCAAAACAGAAAAAACCGGAGCACCGAGCTTTACTAAAGGCTTCCTTGCGAATCACCCGCACGAGGTGGCACAGATGATTGTGCAGGCAAGGGAGTACCAAAAAGCCCGAAGCACCTTTGTCGACACAATCCTTAAGCACCAGGTTAATGGACGCATCCACGCTGAGCTGCACCCCCTCCGCAGCGATGGCGGCGGTACTGTTACAGGGCGATTTAGCTACAGCAACCCGAACCTACAGCAGATTCCCGCACGGCATGGGGAAATTGGCCCCATGATTCGTAGCCTGTTCCTACCGGAAGAAGACGCACTGTGGGGGGCGTTCGACTACTCCAGCCAAGAACCCCGCATAGTGGTGCACTATGCAAAACTCATGGGGTTCAGAGGGGCGCTAGACTTTGCTCAACAGTACAACATAGATGCTCGCACGGACTTCCACCAAATGGCGGCGGATATCGTGGGGGTTCCGCGTAAGCAGGCTAAGGATATTAATCTGGGGCTGTTCTACGGGATGGGCTCTAAAAAGCTGGCAGCAAGCCTTGGGCTGGAGTTTGAAGATGCACAGGAGTTGTTCGCCACCTACCACGACAAAGTACCCTTTGTGCGCGAGCTAAGTGAGTACACCACTAACCGTGCGAGTAACCGAGGGGTTATCCGTACCTTGCTGGGTAGGCGCTGTAGATTTGACAAATGGGAACCAAACAAGTACGGCAGTTGGAAACCCCTGACTTACCAAGAGGCCTACGCCGAGCATGGCCCTGCTATAAAGCGAGCATTTACCTACAAAGCCCTGAACAAGCTGATTCAGGGCAGTGCGGCGGATCAAACAAAGGCCGCGATGGTTGCCCTAGCGGATGAGGGCATATTGCCCATGATCCAAGTTCACGATGAACTAGACATCTCCGTAGAAAGCGAGGAACAAGCCAAGCGTATTGCGGAGATCATGGAAACTTGCGTTGACCTTGAAGTTCCCTCCGTGGTCGATGCTGAGTTTGGACCTAACTGGGGGGAAGCAAAACAAACCTTTACGGAGAAACCATGGACAAGAGGCCTGAAGCACAATCAATCAACGAAGATAACCTGACCCGCATTTACAAAAAATTCAGGGGTGGGCACGTCGTCCGTTATCATACACGGCCCGAAATCATGGATGGGCAAAATGTCGCGGCCCACACATGGCGAGCCATGGTGGTCTTACACCCCCTTTGGCCGGATGCTAGTAAGAACGGTTGACTGTACATGATGTACCACGATGTAGCCGAGGCTGAAACAGGAGACGTACCCGCCACCACAAAGTGGAAGTACCCAGAACTGGCCCAATTGATGCAGCAGGTAGAGTCCAGCTACGAAGAGACCCTGGGCGTGGGGGGCAGTGCTTTCAACCTAACGGAGGCGGAAAAACACTACTGCGATATTGCAGATAAGCTAGAGCTGGTATTCCATTGCTTTAGGCTCATGCAGCAGGGCAATAGTCTGGCCCGGGGTGTATACCTAAAAGGTGTTGAGTACTTAAAGGATAACTACTCCAGTAAAGACTACTTTGCCCCAGTACAGGAGGTGATTAGTGCGCTGGGAGAAATTTTAAGCACAAAAAACGAGATAACCCTAAATGCTATGTCCTAAGTGCGGGGGGAAGACTTCCGTATACGACAGCCGACCAGTGCAGGGGACGATTTTCCGCCGCCGTGAGTGCAAACCCTGCGACCGCCGATTTGCCACAAAGGAAGTACTCCACTCAGTAGAAAAAGATTCTACACCCAAAAAGGGCAAAAGAAGAGTACAGGAGTGGAAGCTCCAGCACCAAAACTGAGGAATAAGTAAGAAAAGTCAATCACTTAGTGGCCTGCTACCATGTGGGCTTAAATCGAGCAGCAGCACGGTTCTTTGAAGAAAGGAAGACGCAACATGAACATTTTTATACTAGACTGGGACCACGAAACGTGTGTTCAATGGCATTGTGACAAACACGTTGTTAAGATGCCACTGGAAACTTGTCAGATGCTCAGCACGGTGCACCATCGCTACAGTAATGACGGCCCCTACAAACCCGTCCACCAGAAGCACCCCTGTACGTTATGGGCAGGACAAACGGTGGAGAACTATCGTTGGTTATGGAAACTCGGCATTGAGCTCTGCAAAGAGTACACCTACCGTTATGAAAAGACCCATGCCTGCGAAAGAATCCTTGCTCTGCTGCGGTGTCCGCCTATATCGTTAAAAGCGCGAGGATTCACCAAGCCTGCTCAGGCAATGCCAGAGGAGTACAAACATGGTGATACCGTTGTCGCTTACCGAAACTACTACATACATGAAAAAGCAAGACTAAGTACATGGCGAAAGCGACCAACACCCCTGTTCATGCAGGGGGTAATGTCATCCCCTTCCCCGAGAGGAAAAACCGCTCCGCTGCTGGCGGAGAGAACCTTGTAGTCGAGGAGAAAGAGGTAGATGTTCTGGTGTGCTCACTCTGTGGGTCTAACTCGTTTCATCTCTTAGCGGATATGACAGGAGAAATAGGATGCGCCGAGTGTGGATTTTTGATAGGTGCCCACTGGGATGCAAAAGAGTTCTACCGCGAAGAGTAAACCAGAACAAAAAAGACTAGCTCTTCTACAGCTCAGCCACTAAACTATATATAGTTGCTTAAGGGAACGGGAAGAGCCTCCCCTATTTCGTGAAGTTTCCTTAAGTAGCTTGTCCTGACCATGACACAAAACTGGTCACCCTACCAACTCATAGAAAGGAGCAAGCGATGTCTACAGAAGCAACCCCCGCCGAGTTTGGCGGTAATCTCGGCATGTTCATGGGCAGTGACCAGTTTTACCGTTACCCGTTTAACAGTAATTTTGTCTACACCGAGGGGGTGCAGTACTTCCTCCTGCACTGCGGTGGCGGAGCCCACTGGTTCTTGGATATCGTCGGCACTGAGCTGGCCGACCTACAAGAGCAGGAGGAGTTCATGGTGGTGCAGATGGATGTTGCCGACGGGCAAGCCAAGCTCACCGCAGAAGATGGCAATGGTCGCCTACTGTGGGAGCGCGACATAGACTACACTGATGCCTTTGACGGGCAGTGGAAATTCTACCTGATTAATGGTGTTTTTCTCCTGCCTTCGGAATACTGAGCACCTCGCTGTGAACACCGATAGGCAAAGACTAATGGATGCTCTTGAAAAAGAACGACAACGGCGGCGCGGATCGCGGTCGCTTTTTAGTACTCTCGCACTGTATGCGGCGATGGGAGCCCTGGCGGTGTTCTTCGCATGGGTGCTGGTGAACTGGCTTTCCGGATGTGGGCAGACGTTTCCTACCCACACGGGGGAGCGTGTACCCGGGGAATGTTTTTTAATGGAACCAACGAAAACAAAAGACTTATCCCCCCACTAGTCCCATGGCATTATAACAATGGGCAGGGCGTAGGGTCCTGCCTGCTATCTCTCAAGAAAGGAGCTAGATATGAAAGAAAGGGTAGAAAACGATGTTGTACGCAGTGATATTCGTCATAGTGATAATGATCTTACAGGGGTTGATGGATGGGTAGACACGGGTGTGGGCTTTTGTGC